>Ga0210057_1000276_pt1 | contig 87944 bp, 106 predicted proteins | sample CryGeyCG2114_010_2_FD_183968 | JGI IMG/M metagenome (GOLD analysis project Ga0210057, IMG submission 183968) | Groundwater microbial communities from aquifer - Crystal Geyser CG10_big_fil_rev_8/21/14_0.10 (SPAdes) (version 2) | ecosystem: Environmental > Aquatic > Deep subsurface > Groundwater ... | reverse complement strand
GAAATAAAAAGATTAAAAAAATTCCTTAAAGAAGAAGGAAAGGACAAGCGTGGAATGGAAAATTTAGAAAAAGAACTTGGCGGAGAAAAAATAACAAGAAGAGCAAAAAAAGGAGTTTTAGCAAGAGTAGCAGGTTTTGTTTATGGTACAGCACTGGCATTATCTTTATGGGGTTGTGCGCCGTCTTCTTACCAAACTCAAAGTGCATATGAAAAAACACCTCCAAGAAAAACTGACCACAGTGTGCGTCCAGGAGACATATGTCCCCTGTTTATCTATTTTAAAACCTAAGTAAATTTACCCTTAATAAAACAATAATCTAAGATATTTCATCAATACAAAAGGGGTTTTCAAAAATTTTATGATAAATTGGTTATCCTCGATAAAAAGCAGTTAGAGGGTAGGACATATGTCCGCTGGTTATACAAAAATCTGACCACAGATAGTCTTTTAAAGATAAAATTGCTATTATAAATATGGAAAAACAAGTAATGGATTTTAATGTAATAATTGAGCAAGATGAAGATGGAGTCTATATAGCAAGAGTTCCAGAAATAAGAGGATGCTATACACAAGGAAAAACATTGCAAGAAGTTTTAGAAAGAATTAAAGAAGCAATTGAGGTATGTTTAGAAGCTGACAATGAAGAGGTAAATCCAACGAGATTTGTTGGAATACAAAGGGTTCAAGTTGAAAGACCCCAAATGGCTTAGGACCTCAAAAATAGGAGATTTTTGACATGACAAAATTAGTAACTATTTCTGGTAAAGAAATGTGCAAACTTTTAGAAAAATTAGGTTTTGAAAAAATTTATGGAAAAGGCAGTCATGTAAGATTTAAACATCCTGATGGAAGAAGAACAGTTGTTCCTGTTCATGGAAATGAAGATTTAGGAAAAGGTTTGCTAAGGGAGATTTTAAGGCAGATTAATTTAAGCAAAGAAGATTATGAAGAATTGAGGTAATTGCCTTTGTTTTAGATATAATAGACCATCCAACTTATAATGATAAGTTTGGGTATAGGGGAAAATAATTAATCCTTAGAACCTTTTCCCGACTAAAATACCCCGGCTCCTTCGCCGGACTCATAAAGATGTCAGGATGCTGGCAAAGGTGATGATATAAGGAAGTTGTCCCGCTTTTTGCCGCCCCGACTATGAAGAAATTTGGGAGTTTTTCTCTTTTTTCCAGGTCTTCTGCTTTCACTTCCCGCTCTTTTTCCATAAACCAGCTAATCTATAATAATATATAAATGTTTATTTCAACTTATTACCTAGCCCCTAAGTCCCCTAACCCAACTCCCCGGCACCCCCACCACCCTAAAACCCCCCACAACACTAACTATTCCTAAACTACACTTTAACTTTAGTAAGATTAAAAAAACTATAGGGAATTAGTGCAATTCCCAACTATATTTTACTATAATTCTTATGTATACTGAAAGAGAAATTAAAGAAAAATTCAGTAAAACCTCCAAGGCTGTTTAGTAGTTGCCTTAATTGAGGGAGCATAGCAAGGGATAAACAACATAATAAACCTTAAAAACTCTAAAGTCTTGAAGTAGGTATGGGAAAGAGAGGAGAGTTTGATATATTAAAACAAGTAAAAAAAATGCTGAATATGGAAAGAGAAATTGAAAATGACAATAGGGGAAAAGAAGGAAGAAGTCCATACGAGCCAAGAAGAAAAACAATGGGTGGACTTATAGGTATAGTAGCTGTAGGTTTAGTAAGCTTAATTTCTTTGTTTCCAGGATGTAGAGGTCTACAGCAGTATGGTGGTAAACAAGAAATAGTAAAAGATTACAGAGTAAAAAAACCAAAAGCTGGAGAGGTTGCAGGCGAAGGTTTAGTGTGGATTAAAAGAAATAACAATTATGAAAGAATTGAGGTTTTTCCAGGTTTTAGTTTTGTAAAACAGGAAAAAGGCAAACTAATTTTTAGGGATGATAATACTGGTCGCCTTTTAAAACCCGTCCCTCTTGATAAATATGAGACAGTCGAACAAAGAATAAATGCTGGGGAAGCCCCCTTAAAGGGACTACCGCCAGAACAAATGTATGAGTATAAAGGAGGAAAACGAAGCGAAGCAGAGAGCTGGATTCAACATATACTTGAGCATTAAGAATTAACCCAATTTTTAATAAAATCCAAAATTCTTCTTAAATCCCTATCTTCTTTAATCATGTTTTCTTTTAAGTAAGGAAGAATAGAAGCAAACTCTACTTTTCCACCAAATTCGGGAATTTGAATAGCTTCAGCAAATTGTAAAAGTTCTTTATCTGCCTTTATACACCAACAATAAGCCCCAGAATAAAAATAATTTGCACCAGTAGCTATATAATAATAAGCTTTAGAACCATGTTCATTTTTACAATCTTTTATAAATTTTAACATTAGAATATATTTGTCTTTTTCCAATTTTGTTAATTTCTCGCCTCCACCTAAATTAATTTGTGTGCATGTCGCTGCCCAGACAGGAGGCTCAACCTTACAATTTGGCTCGTTACCTTTAAATAATCCCCCCCACGAGCCACCATATTTTGTGTTTATGTATTCTGAATAAATTACTTTTTTATCTCCTTTCGGGCAAAATTTCTTTTCAGGTATAATCAAACTTACAAACGGACCAATTGGATTAACTTTATCTCCATTCTTATCTAACCATTTCTCATAACCTCTTTGTTTAGAGCAATCACTTATGCATTCTTTTGGCTGACAAACTCTACCACTGCACATTCCAACAAAAGCATTTGCCTCAAACAAGGGATATGGATTTTTCTCGTCATTAAATACCGGAATGCCAAATCTGCAATCTATAATTTCCTCATCTTTAATTTTGTTACCTTCATTGTCATATTCATAAGAGTAATCCTTGGCTTTGCTATCTTTATTATTATCTTTTAATTTCGGAAACAACACATTGCCAGTTTCATCTTTTACAATTTTCCCAGTTCCCTTTTCAAAACTTGTTCCACTCCAAATAAAATCCCCATTTTGATTGACTCCTGCAGCCCCATCATTTTTTCTTTCAGCAGGAGTTTCCCTTCCAGGAATCTTATAGTCTTTATCTTCGCAAGTCATGCAGCTTACTTTATTCAAGTAATCTAAACAATCCTTCGAAAACGGATATCCTTTTTTAGGGTCGCATATTCCCAGGGGATTATTTTCTGTTGCTTCTGGAGGATGTGGCGGGCAAACCTTGCATACACTCTTGCAAATCTGGCACTGTCCTGTTTCTCCAGCCATTCCAGTAATAGTTCTTCCAACCATTGCAGCCTCTATTGTCTCTTTCATGCACACATAACCAAGAGGGCAGTCTCCTTCAGCATAACATTGCGAATCCTCGCAGTCATTGCTTTCATCAACATAATTATCTTTATCATCGTCTTTGCCATTGCAGATTTCATCTCTTGATTCATCTCTTGAGATACAAATGCTAGACATATCAACTTCACTGCAATCAATCACCTTTGAAATACCCAACCCATAAGAATCCCAGTATTGTCTTTGGCATCTTGTTACCCACGCAGATCTAGAATTATCATCTTCATCGGGACTTTCAGGTTTTGGAGTTATTCGAGTAACAAGATTACATTCTGGAATTTCAGACTCTTTTGGAATATATTCATTTGGGCTATAACAGCTAAGTGCCGCATACTCCCAACCTCCAGAGGTTCTTGTAACCGGTTTCATACATTCATAACCTGTTAGGCTAATCCCTATAGAACTAGAACAAAAGGGCTGACCATCCCAGTCTAACGGCCATTCTTCAGGAGGGATAATAGTGCCATCTGCTTCCACACATTCGTAAACTGGTAAAACATTAACAAAAAAACCTCCAAATTTTGAAGGATTCCAAACATCTAATGAAACAGTATAAGGTTCTCCCCCCGCATTATTATCATTTACGCACCAAACATACCCCTTACAAGAATTTGCATAATTTTCAAACTCATCTCTAATCACAATTGGTCTACTCCTCTTTTCAATCTCCTTAAATATAATTTTCATTTTTGAATCTGTTGGTCTGACGTCTGTATTCGATTCACCAGACTCTCCCGGAACATCACAAAAACCAGCAGGGGGGCAAAATTCAAGTTCCCCCAAATAATCACACCCACTAGAATAGGCAATAGTTCCAAATGGAGTAATCTCTCCCTTCCCATGAACAAAATAACCTTCATTACATTCGCCATTTTCAACTTGACTTATGGCTAACAAACTCGTAGAAAAGATGACACTAAAACTTATGACTAAAATCAAAATAACAAAAACTGCAAAAACCCCAAACCTCTTTTCAAACATAAAAAACTAAAGAAAATTATGTTTATAAGTTTTTAGGAAAAACTTAAAAAGCCCGGCACCGTAATATAAATATGGGAAAAAGAAAAGAAGGGGAAATAAAAAGATTAAAAAAATTCCTTAAAGAAGAAGGAAAGGACAAGCGTGGAATGGAAAATTTAGAAAAAGAACTTGGCGGAGAAAAAATAACAAGAAGAGCAAAAAAAGGAGTTTTAGCAAGAGCAGCAGGTTTTGTTTATGGTACAGCTCTAGCATTATCTTTATGGGGTTGTGTGCCGTCTTCTTATCAACAACAGTCAAATCAAGGCAGATACATCCCCCTTGTAAGTGAAGTTTTGGGCAGTAAAGCTGGAAATAAAATTGGAGAGGGGGTCGCAGAGGGAATGAGGAACATGACTCTTCCAAGTAGAGAAGAAGCTGAAAGAATAAAAAAAGACTTGGAGAAAAAAGGAGTTCATGTAAAATCATATCATGATTATCAAAAAAGCGAAAAGGCACCTCAGAAAATAGAAAGGCGAGAAAAAGGATTTGTAAACAGTCCAAAAGACATTGTTTTTTTGCCTCTAAAAGTTCTTAAAAGAACCTATGATACTGCAAAAGATGCAGGGCTAATAGAATCTCCAGATGAAAGAGATTCTAAAAAATAATTAGCTGGACTTAACCCAGGATTTTGAAACACCTAAAAAATCAGATTTATCAATCTGCCCATTAACAAAAAGTGAATAATAGCCCTTAAAATCCTCAAAACTCATTTCTGGATAATATTTCTCCCCACTAAACCCCAACTTAACAGTTCTAATAGTTATATCCTGTTCTGAATCAAATGTTCCAGCCCCAAAATAAATCAATAATTCCCCATTATTAATTGAAAATGCAGATTCTTCTGAACCAACACTTATTGTTTCTGAACCCAAGATAGTAGAATTCAATCCTGAATTAATTAGCTCATTAATCTCGCTGTCTGTATAATAAAATAAAGTATAATTTCCTTCGCTCTCTTCACTCAAATCATTGCACTTCTGCTGCTTTTTGAAAAATACATAAAATGGCTTGTTAGTATCTAAAACAGGAAATTGATACGCATCTCCTTCTAACTCAAAACAGTTTTCCTCTCTTGGAAGAAAAAATGGATCTGTGCTTGACCCAGTTATCTTAGCACTTGCATATTCTATTATTTTAATAGGAAAAAGGGCTATAGAACCCATTGTGCTCAGTACAGTAGATTTCTCAGTATAGTAAACTTTTTCTTTTTTACTTAAACAAACACAATAATCAAACAAAGTTCTTATCCCCCTAGTATCTGTTAAAATGAATGCTTTCTTATTTTGCAGTTTAGTGTCTATTAATTTTTTTAGCTCAATAGTGAATGCAGGTCCACTAAAAATCATACCATATGAAAGAGAATCAACACCATTGCAGGCTTCTATACATTTTTGCCTTGAGTTTGTAAATGCCGAGACATCGGTACAGGCCCCTGCAAGAGGAGATTCAACAGTAGTTGATTCACTAACTAATTTATCGCCACTCTTATCTAAACAAGAGTAGGTGGTATATTCAACATATGGATAAAGATCAGAAGGAGAATCTCTATATCTGACACACTGTGCAACAGGAGATGCCCATTCATGACTTGGGCTCTTACTATCCTCAGTCTCATGAGGTTTCTTGTTAATTAAATTAGAACATGTCCAGGGTTCAATTTCCCATGAACACTCATCAGTACAGGTTCTATCAACAATAATCTCATAATCATCTGTTTTTGCAATTTTCATAGGAACCCCATCCTCTTTTAACGAGGGAAAAGTGCAGTCTAACTTTCGGTTGTACCTGCATCCCTGTTCAGCTTCATTCCAATAACACCCGACACCCAAACATAACCCATTATAATTACAATCATAAGAAGAATAACCACTAATGCATTCTTCTGCTTTGCAATTTCCAGAAGAACAGTAGCTACCATCAGGACAATAAGCTTGCATTACATAATCATATCCTCTGACACAATCTGCTTCATCCTCATTCTGGCCAGCTGTAGCACTAACTAAATACAAATTAGAAATTACCAATATAAAAATTGCTAGTAATAAGGTATACGTCACTCCTCTTTTCATTATGCAAAAAGATACATTCAGAACTTTATAAATGTTATTTAACCGTAACAATTTTATTTATTACCTCTCCAAAGTAACAAATAATAGAAAGGTTTAAATATAAGTTCTGGCTGTATAATATATGAAAATTCATGAAAGTTCAGAAAGCCCTCTTGCAAAATTTACAGAAGAAGAAACAGGAGAATCTGAAATAAAACAGCAGGGAAGAGGATATAGAAAATTCAGATGGCAGGATTATGCACTGATTGGAGCAACAATAACTGCATTAGGTCTTGGTTATCTTGCTTATTGTATCAAAAGGGTAAGCAATCAAATTCCAGAAAAAACAGCAGACACAATAACTAAATTTATTCCTAAACAAAAATGAAATCAAGAAAAGAGATAATAATCCAGACACTTAGAACATTTGCTAAAAACCACCGAGATATGAAAAACTTAACTGGAAAAGCCAGAAGAATATCCAGCTCAGACCAATACGCATTTGAATTTTTAGATTCTGAGGTTAAATGCTCAAAAGAATATGAATCATTTCTAAGAGCATATGAAGAGATGAAAACAAAATGATAACAAAAAGAGAAACTCTAAAAAAAAACATAGCAATTCCACAAAGATTTGGAGATGTTATGGAAAGCATATTGCAAACCTATTTTTTAATAATGCCTTCAATCGGGGTAAACGGGGCTTATCACGAAGCTAAGTGGGGTGTAGTAAGCTCCATAGATTTAAGAGATGAAAAAGAAGTATCTCAGATGTTATCAACAATTAATTATCTGATAGTAAATCAGGGAAGAATACCAAAAGCTTAAAACTTTTCTAAAAACCTTAAAATTTCTTCTCTAAACTTTTCAAAATCTTCTGACTTTTCTGGCAGCATCTCAAAAACAAGCTCATCATCAACCGCCCCATATTTATGGACAAGTATGTTCCTAAATCCTTTCATTTTTGTAAGAATCTTCTTCATTTCCTTGCTTATAACTCTCTTGTTTTCTAGTTTATTTAATATTTCTTCCTCATTTGCAGGCAATCCAAGTTTCAAACCCGAAATAATCATATTGCACATATCTACTACAGCCTCTATAGAAATCTGCAATAACCTTTCACAAGCCCTCTTTTTCTCAACAGAATTTCCATATTCCTCAAAATTAACCGGCTTGATTGTGTCTAACTCTGCAAGGTAAGAGTCTAATTCATCTATTTTAGACAATACTCTTTTTTTGTCCATTTTCCACCTCATTTAGGTACATTTCATATGCTTTCTTAAAAAAACCAAATTCTTTTATTGTACTAAATGCAATTTCATATAACTCATCCTCATTGTTACAAAACAGAATTTTTCCTTCCTTTAAAACCCTTACTTTAATATAAACCGGCAATTGCTGAAATATCTGCACATCTATATTTTTACCAGCATTTTTCAAGAAATCTAGCTTTATTCGTGACATTTCTAAATTGGAATAATCCTTACCCAAGAAAACGCAAACATCAATATCTCTACCAATACCCTTTAAAGAAGAGCCAAACAAAGCAACTGCTATAACTCTCTCATCTTTTCCTATTCTTTCAATGAATTTATTGGTTTGGGAATTCATCTAAATAAAAGAAACCATGAACTTAAATATTTAACTATAGAGGATTTCCGCAACATATGCTTAAATTAAGGGAATTGTTCATAACTAACGGGTCATAATCTCAATAGCATCTCTATGTTTTAACTTATGTTCTTTGCCAAAAGAAAGTTTTGTTCTAGCATCAACCGCCTTAATAAAAGCATTCCCAATATCTGTGTGGAGCTTGTATGCAAAGTCTAAAGCAGTAGAGCCTCCCGGAATAAGAAAACAATCAGGAAGAATATTTCCTTTTGAATCTGCAAGCTTATTTACTCCTGCAGGAAAAATAGCAATATATTTCAATAATTCAAAAACAGCTTTGTTCAAAACTTCCTGAACACCAGTCGAACCATAAACATCTAACACATTTTTCTTTATTGATTCAAGCGCCTGTTTTTGCTTTTCATTTAAGTCTTTAAGAACCTTAAAATCATTTTCTCCAGGAATATACTCTATCAAACCCGCCTTGCTCGCCTCTCGCAAGGCAAGTTCAGAATCAGCTGAACACGGAACAATCATAATATCTGAAAACTCTTCTTTAAGTTTTTTCAAATTCTCTCCAGAATTGGGTCTGTCAACCTTATTTGCAGCAATAATCATTGGTTTTGTTAAATGTCTTAGATTATTTGCAAAATTTTTAAGCTGTTCTTCTGTCCACTCAGCTGGTTTTTCAACATTATACTTTAATTTTAACAAAACATCTTTAACATTACCTTCATTAACCATCAATCCGGAAAATTGTTTTGCAACAGATTTAGCAAAATCCTCTTTTGTATTTTGTATTGTTCTTGCAAAAGCTCTCCATACTTTTTTCAAAATTCCAAGATACCACAAATCTAATTCCTCTTCAAGCATTCTTACATCTTCTGTAGGGTCATGACCTTTAGAGGGTTTTCCCTCTGAATCTGTTTCTCCAGAAATATCAACTATATGAATAAAAGCATCTGCCTGCCTTAAATCATCTAAAAACTGGTTTCCCAGCCCTCTTCCCTCACTTGCGCCCTTTACTAAACCTGCAACATCCATCAGTTCAACAGGAACAAACCTCTTATTTTTTGCACAATACCCTGTTCTTGGCATACACTGAACCTTAAACTCTTTATCAATGCAATCAACCTTAACATACCCCACTCCATGATTTGGCTTAATAGTCGCAAACGGGTAATTTGCAATTAAAACATCTGCCATAGTCGCTGCTTTAAAAAACGTTGACTTGCCTGTATTCGGACGACCTACAATCCCTAACATCATTTTAAATCCCGTAAACCCAATTTAATCCTTTATTTTCAATTAATCTTATTTTACCCTCTTTTATAAGATTATGTATATAAAATCTAACACCTTGTCTTGTCATGTTAATCATATAAGCTAGTTGATTAATTGAAAGTTGTTCATTCCTCAAAATACCCAGAATAATTTCCTTATTTCCCCCAGTTTTATAAATTTTCTTACTATAAATTTCAAGCGATTTCTTAATCTTTTCCCCTTTTATTCCTAAATCTATGATAGGATAATTCTTGTTTAACTCTAAATAGTCTTCCCATAACTTCTTCATACTTTCCCTCAAGATATGCAATCGCCAGTATCCTTTTACCTGTTCGGATTTTGCCTGAGTAATTTTAAATTTGTAACCTAGATTATTAGATATCTCCCCTAAATCTTGAACTAATAGCTTATTTTTTAAGCTTATAGTTATCTGTGTGGAGTCTATACTCCCCCCATCGATTATAAATGCAATCAATACTGCCAATATACTCTCATCACCTTTATCAAAGATAATTTGAGGGATTCTTGCTTTCCAAGACAAAAAATCTTCAATTTTAACGTTATAATATTTAAAAAATAGGGAAGAAAGAACTGGTGGGCAATAGAGCCGGGTTGAATTCTCAAAATAACCTTCCTTAAAGAAATTTATTTTACCAAAAATATTCTCTAATTTTTTTACAAATGCCACTCTATAAAATTTATCAAATTGTCTATAACCAAAATAAGGCAGTCTTCCTTTTTTAGGATTTATTACAGTGCCATCTCCAACATGATGTGCAAATAACATATCAAAAACAGGGGTTATTTTAATTGGAAGAGTTGGGCATTCAACATAGTTAGTCCCGCCAGCAGTTTTATAAGCTATAATGTTTTCCTGAAAATATTCTCTTGAAATATTCAGTCTATCTATAATCTCAAGATAAACATCTAATGGTACAAAAAAATGTTTGATATATGATTCTTTCAAAAGATTTTTAAATGTGCTAAACGGGACTTTTTTATCCGGAAATATTTCGATATGGGCCTTAGGCTTTGTCTTAAATTGGGAAAAAATATTTTTATTTAATTTCTTAATCAGTTTTTTGTTTGGTTTTATATTTACTCTTTCTAAATCCCAAATATTAAAAAGATCCATTGGCGATTAAAGTTTCTCAAGTTTATATACCTTTTCATAAAGGCTTTCCCACAAGTCCAAGCAACATAATTATTTCTAGAATAAGGCATATAAAAAACTATCCAATAAACCTAAAACTAAAAAGCAATAAAACCCGACTTCAAAAAGCTTAAAAACTTAAAAGCACCTACAAACTCACGAGCCTATAGCTCAATAAGGGATGTGTCCCTTATCAACCCCAAGATACTTGGGGAATCACTATAGGCTGCGAGCCTATAGCTCAGCCTGGTTAGAGCACCGCTCTTATACGAGCTCATCTCATCAGAGATGAACCTAACTCCAAAAACATTTGGAGCTAAGAAAGGCGGGGGTCCACAGTTCAAATCTGTGTAGGCTCATTTTCTTTATGTCTACATAAAAAGATTTATAAATCATGTAGACATAATATTAGGATGGTATATACAGAAGTTAGAACTATTAATGGGAAAAAATATTTTTATAGAGTCCTCTCTGTAAGAAAAGGCGAGAAAATATCAAAAAAGAGAGTTTACTTAGGGTATGGATTATCAAATTCAGAGCTCGCAGAAAAAGAAAAAGAAGCTGATAAAAATCTATTATTCAAAAAAACAGAGAAAGCAAACAGGGAAATAGAAAAAATTAAGTCAAAGATAGTAAAGATATTAAAAAAGAATAAGATAAAAAAAGCAGGTATTTTTGGGAGTTACGCAAGGGGAGAGCAGAAGAAAAACAGCGATATAGATATAATAGTGGAGCCCCCAAAAGGAATTGGATTTGGTTTTGCAGGAATAGATATAGAGCTTGAAGAAAAATTGGGTAAAAAAGTGCACTTAATAACCTATAAGTACATTAACCCGTATATAAAAGAGAATATATTAAAGGACGAGATAAGGATAATATGAACCACAATGATTTAACCTATATTAACCACATAACGGATGCTATCAAAGATATAGAATATTCTACTAAAAATTTATCTAAAGAAGGTTTCAAGGATTCTAAGGATATCAAAGATGCTTGTATTCGTAGATTAGAAATTATTGGAGAGGCTATAAAAAAAATTTCTCAAGAAACAAAAAACAAATACCTCCGAATAAAATGGAAACAAATAGCAGGAACAAGAGATAGAATAATTCACGCATATTTTAATGTTAATCTAGATATCGTCTGGGATATTATTAAAATTAATATCCCAGTTTTAAAAATTGAGATATTAGGGATAAAAAAAGATTTAGAAAAGTTTCACAAATATTAAAAAGAGAGTTTAATTAAAAAAAAGATGGCTAAAACTAAAATAAAAAATAAGAGATTTATAGCAACCTCTTTAGTAATTGCTCTCTTGATTATAGCTGTTCTTGGACTGATTAATTACGATATTCAAAAATCTGCAAATTCAAATAACCAAGATATACAAGTAATAAGCTCAAATTCAGATTTCTTAGAAAATATCCAATTAAGTGAAAATACGGTTGTAATGAAAGTCCCTGCCATAGACGAAGCTGGCAAAGGAACAACAGCTGATTTAATTGTTGAATTAAAGCCTGGAACAGGAAAAACACTTGTGGATATTGATAGCTTGTTATTCTGGGCAGATACGCAACAGAGCATCAGAGTTGCAAAAAATGTAGCTCAAGAGACAACTGGAAAAAGTTTAAGCAATTATGATATTGTCTACAAAATTTATGCAAATGCCTCTATAATCGGTGGTCCGAGTGCAGGTTCTGCTTTAACAATAGCAACAATAGCTGTAATTGAAAATAAAAAACCGAAAAGTGAAGTGATGATAACTGGTTCTATAAACAGAGACGGTAGTCTTGGACCGGTTGGGGATATAATTGAAAAAGCTAAAGCAAGCAAAGAAGCTGGAGCAACAATTTTCCTTGTACCTCTATTGCAAAGCCGGGAAGTTATTTATGAAACAAGCGAGCATTGTGAAAAATTCGGCATGGCAGAAATATGCACAACCGAAACAAAACCGAAAAAAGTAGATATCAAAAATGAAACAGGCGTAGATATAATAGAAGTTGAAAACATTCAAGAAGCAGAGAACTACTTTTTCTAATAATTAAACTTTCTTTCATATTCCTTATGATCGAACCATTCTAAAATAACTGCTAAAATCTGGACTTTATTTGGAGTTTTAATAGTATAGATTAATCTCCATCCGTCTGGTAAACCATACTTCCAAAGATTATTTATTTGATATTTCTGCACATATTCTTTTGGAAAAAGTCTTTTGGGGAGGGGAATGCTACAAAAAGCATTTTGTTTTATGTCTAATATTGCCCTTGTATATATTTCCTAATCTCACTATCATCTTTTAAATCATTAAATTCTTTTTCAAGTTTGTCTTCTGCAAACACAACTTCAGAAGGTTTTAGAAATCTCATTAATGTCTCCTTCGCTTCATAAATTTTTTTGCAGAATTAGGACTCCAAATATAAACCAAAATCCCCCCATTACTTATTGCAATTTTGTTTATGCTCTGCAAATAATTCAAGATCACTAAATAGGTCTGCCACATCACTTTTTTAGGCAATTTTTTCCATAAACTTGTTCTATTAAACTCCCCACTATTTTCTTCGATAAGTTTTTCTACCATCATAACAGTGTCTAAGGTTGGGCTTCTTGCAATAGGATTTTCTATCTCAGCTTCCATAAAATACAATACATCAGTTGATATATAAATCTTTCCATTCTAGATACTAAAAAAACAAATTAAAAAACATTTCTAATCAGCAAGCTCTAAAGTTAAAATTCCCTTACTTAAGACATAATTCACTAATCTTAAAGAAACAGGCAAAATTTTGTAGTATGCCTTATCTTTTGAAAATGCCTTGATTTCAAAGCTATTTTCAAGTTTGTTGATAAAAACATTTTTCAAAGAGTCTACATGCGGCATTTCTAATTCATAAATAACTTTGTTTGCAAACCTTCTCACTTTTGTTTCTGCTTCTTGTTTTGGAAGCTGTGAAAGTTTTCTTGCCTGCTCATCTGTAATTTTGTTTGCAATTTTTTTGGCTTTCTCAACCTGCCTCTCCTGCCTCATAAAAGGATTTTCACCACCGGTATTGATGCTAATACTAATTCCTCCGGGAATTCTTCTTTGTTCTATTTCTTCTCTTTCCATCTCATTAAATTGCTTATTCAGCTCTTTAAACAAATGATTAGCAATCCCATTAAGTCCTGTAAAATTAAATCCCAGATTGGGCGTAATATTCCCCTCCCCCAACATTCCATCATCATCAAAGAACCTGCTAACCTTAAAGCCGCAATACGGACAAAATGAAAACTTCTTCTCAAGCTTCTTCGCACACTTCTTGCATTTTTTCTCAAACATAAATATCAAAAATCTTAATCCATTTAAATAGTTTTCGCAAGATAGCTCTATTACCCTCAAACCCTAACATACTTCTTCAGTAAATAATTTTTCATTAAAAATATCTTCTTTATTATTTCCTTTCCCTGTTCAAAATCAACCTTTGTACCATAATAATTTATCCCGTTTCTCACATATCTCATCCTGTCAAATTCATTGAAATCAAAATCATCAATTAGTGTCTTTAACAATTCTCCTAAACAAATATGTGAAGTGACCTTATAACCATGAGAGATACAGATTGCTTCCAATACCTCTCTTAAAGAATCATAAGCCATTGAAACATAAGCAGAGATATTTACACTATCAACCTTAGCCGAGTTAACAGTTAACTCTTTTATTCTAGACATTTCAACTAGGGATTTTATAAGCTCTGAATCTACTTTTGTTTTTCTGATGAAATTCTTTCTATAACACTCATCTAAATCCACTTTAGCTCTCCCTGTAAAATAGTTCCATTTAAAACATTATTTATCAGGTGTTCATTCTTTAATTCTTTAATATTTTTAACAATAAATAACTGGATTTTCCTCTTTAATTTTTTTTCAATTAAAGTTAATTTGCCTAAATCACTGAATTCTTTTGTTTTTTCAGATATAATCAATAAGTCTACATCACTTTCTTCTATATCTGTTCCCTTAGAAGCAGAACCAAATAAAACTATTGTTGGCTTAAGGTAGAATTTATTCAATTCCTCAATTAAACCCGACTCTTTTATCTTTAAAACAATGTAAAACTTTTTTAAAATAATATACTGGAAGCTCTCTAAATCTGCTTTATAAAGATTTAACATCCTTTCTTTTCTTTCCTTTAAAATTCCAGCTTTAACAAATTTTTTCAGCTGGCTGCTTGCTGTTGCTGGGGCTATTTTTAAAATTCTGGCAATTTCCCTTACATTAAATTCTCTTGAAGGATATTCGAAAAATACCCTCAAGATGTTTAATTCTTTGAACATATGTTTATTAAATTGAACATATGTTTATAAATCTTTCTATTCAAGCTTCTTTCCACACTGTTTGTATTTTTTCTCAAGAACCCTATGCTGAAACACAGGGAGTGTCTAAGTTCTTGAGGATTTTGAACACTATCAAAAATAGTTTTCGAAAGATAGTTCTATTATCCCTTCATAACAGTCATTGGCTTTACTCTTGCAACTAATTTTCCAATTCCAACCCCATGGCTTACTCTTACAACCTCATCAATGTCCTTATACATTTCAGGAGCTTCTTCTGCAAGCCCTTTCCAGCTTCCAGATTTAACTTCTATCCCTTTCTTATTCAATGCAGAAACAACACTCTCTCCCAGGACATTCCTAGCACTTGCCCTGCTTGCAACTCTTCCTGCCCCATGAGCAGTGCTTCCAAAACTAATTTCCTCTGCTTTTTTTGTTCCAACTAAAAGATAAGAAGATGTCCCCATACTTCCAGGAATTATAACCGGCTGTCCAACTTCTTTATAATCTTTAGGAATTTCTTTTCTTCCAGGACCAAAACTTCTTGTTGCTCCTTTTCTCATAACTAGAACTTCTTTTTCTTTTCCACCTACAATATGTTTTTCAAACTTCGCAATATTATGGCAGACATCATAAACAACCTCTGCTTTAAACTCTGGAAAAATCCTTGACATTGTTTCTCTTATCCAATGGGTTATCATCTGCTTATTTGCAAAAGCAAAATTTGCAGCAGCACACATAGCCTTGTAATATTTTTGCCCCAACTCGCTTTTTATAGGAGCATTAACAAGCTCTCTATCAGGCAAATTAGCAAAACCATATTTATGCTCCATCTCCCGAATATAGTCAGAGGCAACCTGATGTCCCAACCCCCTAGAACCACAATGAATCATTATTGTTGTCTGCCCCTTTTCGATTCCAAAAACCTTAGCAATTTTAGAATCAAATATTTCATCAACATACTGGACTTCTAAAAAATGATTTCCAGCACCAAGACTTCCAAGCTGCGGCATCCCTCTTGAGATTGCCTTATCAGACACACAGCTAACATCAGCATCTTTTAGTCTTCCTTCATCTTCTGTCTTCTCATAGTCTTCTTTCTTACCATAACCATTTTTAACAGCCCATTGCGCACCTTGCTCTAAAACCTCTTTAATTGTTTTCCTGTCCATCTTAAATTTCCCCCCACTGCCAACACCAGACGGAACACTTCTAAAAAGAGCCTCAACAACTTCTTTCTTTTTCTTTTCAATATGTTCTTTCTTAAGATTTGTCCTCAACAACCTTACAGAACAATTAATATCATAACCGACCCCTCCCGGGCTAATTATTCCAGAATCAATATCAAAAGCAGCAACTCCTCCAATTGGAAAGCCATAGCCTTGGTGAGCATCTGGCATAGCATAGGCTGCTTTAATTATTCCGGGCAAGAAAGCTACATTTTTTATCTGTTCTAAGGTGTTATCTTCCTTAATCTTGTTCAAAAGCTTCTCGCTAGCATAAATAATAGCCGGAACTTTCATCTTTCCAGACTTTTCTATTTTCCATTCATAATCTGAAATCTTTTTCAAATCCATATCTAAGAATAAGCCTTGGTGTTTTTAAGTTTATTGGAGAAACCGGGATTAACTAACTAATAAGTACAATCGTCTTTTTTCCAGCCAATTGTAGTCATAGTTGTATATGGTTTTATAGGTTGAACCCAAACACCAGTACCAACATAAGAAAATGATACTAAAACCATGTCCTGGGCATTATCCTCTATGTATAAAATACCGGGCCAATTCTCTTCACCTTCCCTTATGTTAAGGTTGTTAGAATCTAAATTATAAGTGTCTGCAAGTTGTTTAACTGAACCAATAGCAATCCATCCTCCATCAGCTAGTTTTATCTTTGGTGCTTCTGTCTTGCTAAAAGGACTCCAAGTCAAATTAACCTTAAGTCCATTTTGGTTAACATTAACAACATAGTCTAATCCATCAAACAATTTTGTAGTAACAGTATAATACCTACTATTATTCTTTACAGTTGTTGTTATGATTTCACCTGTTAAAGAATCTCTAAACTTGACCGTGCCTTGTGTCGGGGTGGCTATTGTGATTGTGTCAACTTCCAAAAGTCTTCTATAACCATTACGATTAACAGGAATAAATTCTCCTTCTCTTACATCCCCTATAGAAGAATCCCAAATTAAACTAACCTTTGTTCCTGCCTGATTAACTTTGATTTGGTATGCTTGACCATCGAATAATGGCGTAGTTTTAATATAGTATTCTTTACTATACCTACTATTATTAATAACAGTTACTATCAATGACTCACCTGTTATAGCATCTACAAACTTGACTGTACCAGATGTAGCAGTATTTATTGTTATTGTGTCAACTTCCAAAATCCTTCCATAATCATTTGGATTAACAACAATATAATCCCCCTCTTGAGCATCTTCCCCTTCTACAACATGGATCTTTCACTTACCATTTATTCCGACAACCTGATGAGCAAGTGTTGCTAAAAAATATGGGCTATAAAAATCAAAATAAGCAAATCTTATTGGTTGTTCGCCCTTGCTTCCTGCTAAAGCAGATGTAAATTTAACTCTTCCGAAATAATAATTTGTACCAGCAATACTCTCCCTATCAACAATAACTTTTCTGTCTCCAATTTCAACAACACCATTTTGGTTTGTTTTTAGAGAATAATTAATCTTCACATTATTAGAATCTACTCCAATACAAGAATATGTATCCTTGCAATCATAAAGGCAATTCAAAGCATAAAGTGGTCTGCCACTAGGAGCAGTTTCTTGAACACAAGCCCCATTAGAACACCCGTTTGGACAAACAAATTGCTCCCATCTAGAAGAACCTCCTTCGCAATAAAATTCTTGCAAACAATTTTCACTTCCCGCATTACAATACTCCCCATACTCATTAAAACAGCGGTCTGAAAAACTTCCAACAGTCCCCCTAACATAATAATCCAATCCGCCATCACTATCAATACATGTTACAGAACCAACACACGCACCACCCTCACAGCCATTCACACATCTTCTCCTAACTACTGCTGCTCTTCCATTTCTACAATAATGTTCTGCTACAGATTCAACAGATTTGCTACAAAAATCTTCTCTATCTATTTTCTTATTCCTAACAATATAACTAATAAATCCTTTTGTAAAATAACTACTATCACTTTCTAAATTATTAGACTTAACAAGCGGGTAAACTGTATTGTCACTATCAACACACCTTCAACCAACAATAGCATTTCCTGTAATATTAGAAGAAAAAATTAAAGCAAGTATAAGAAGTATGATTATAATTGGCAATAAAATTTTCAATAAATTCTTTTTCTTATTACTAATCCTCTCTTTCCCACTCGACACTCTCTTTTTGTTAACCATGCTGATATAAGTATATATTGTTCCTATATTTTTAAATGTGTTAGATGATAAATTATAAGGAGTTCCGAATCACATCAATAACTCTTAGTTAATAAAATCAATAATAACTCTATAATTATTACTAAAATTTAGTAAAATTAAAAACATTTATAAACTTCATTCTTTTAATAAAAGAATCAAAGCACAGATTAAAAGAGGAAGATGAGAAGCATAACAAACAAAAGAGCGGCATTGGAACTAAGTATAGGAACAATGGTGATAATTATTCTTGCAATTACTATGCTTATTTTAGGGCTTGCATTAGTAAGGAACATCTTCAAGTCATCAATGTATAATGTTGACCAAATGAGCAATAAGATAGAAGAAGAACTGAACAAGCTTTTTAGTGAAGGAAAGAAAATAGCTATTTACGGAGCCAACAATATATTTGAGCCAAAGCAGGGAGATTCTTGGGGAGTTGCATTTGGAGTAAAAAGTTTTGAAACAGGAATAGATGCTGCAACAAAATTCAGTTACATTGTAAGTGTTGCAAGCTCAGATGAAGAAATAAAACAAAACTGCGGAAGTGAGTGGAGCAAGGCAAAAGCAATTTCATGGATTGTAGCAGGAAAAACATCAGATTTCACACTTCCTGTCGGAGATTCTTATAAATCAATTATAAGATTTAAAATCCCGGAAAATGCCCCCCTATGTATAGTAAGATACAATATCGATGTGGCTAAAACAATAGGAAGCTCAAATTCCCCAACCCCATATACTTCAGACTTCTTCGACTTGGATATCCAGGCAAAATAAAGAAAGAGTTTAAAAGTTGGCAGACAATAAATCTCGATTAACAATCCCAACTCTTACAGAAATAAAGGATTAACAGAAATATCAAAAAAATAAGTGCCAACCACATCTCAAAAATTAAGGATTTTTGATGACTGTCAAAGTTCAAAGAACTTTGGAGCCTTAAAAGGTATGGTTTGTGACAGGCACTTATTTTTAGGATGCATGAAAATTCTATGAATTTTCTGCACAGAAAATCTGAATGATTTTCTTGTGTTCAGAAATTAAAGCAATAAAGTTACGTCTGCACCATAAATGGCGTGGTTTAATTTCTGACATTAGTAAGTTTTATCAATTATTAAACTAAAAGCATTAAATAAGGTTTATAAGTTAATTTTCTCTTAGAGTGTCATGAAGATTCTAGCAATCAGCGATTTCCATGGAAAATTCCCAAGTAAGCTCTTAAGAAAAATCAAGAAAGAAAAACCTGATTTGATTTTGTCTGGAGGAGACTATGCTAACGCGGATAAGATTAGAAAAATAATATTTAAAAACTGGACTAACAAAAAATGGTACGAGGCTGTTGGACTAACAAAAGCTAAAAAAATTGAAAAAGAAAGCTTTGAGTCCGGATTAAAAATTTTAAAAAAACTTAATTCTCTTGGGAAAAAAGTTTATATCACTTGGGGAAATACTGACTTCTACAAAAGCCCAATGTTTAAAGTTGAAAAGAAAATAAATCCGGGGTTTTATGAAAATAAAATCAAAAACCTAAAAAATATTACCTTAACAGACAATAAAAAAAGAAAAGTAATGGGGATAAGGGTGGTTGGACATGGTGGTTACTTAGACGTTACTGAATTTATAAAAAACTCTATAGACAAAGACAAGGAGGAACAACAAGAACGCCTCGGAAGGTATAAAAAATCAGAAGGCAGATTAAAAAAACTTTTCCTAAGAGAAAAGCCATCAAAGAATTTTATTTTCTTAACCCATTACACCCCTTACGGAATTTTTGATAAAGTTAAACTAAAATCAAGCCCAATGTATGATAAACATGTTGGATTTGAACCCTACAGTAATATCATAAAACACTATCAGCCAATGCTGGTTATCTGCGGACACATGCATGAATATCAGGGAAAACAAAGGCTTGGAAAAAGCTTAGTTATCAATCCCGGGGCAGCCCAAAATGGAAAAGCAGCCATAATTGAAATTGAAAAAGAAAGAATTAAAAGTGTAAGATTCTTAAAATAAAAATGCTAAAACTCTACAACACACTGACAAGAAAGAAAGAAACATTCAAGCCGATAAAACCTAGGGAAGCTGGAATTTATTCTTGCGGTCTGACTGTTTACGGGTTCGGACATATCGGAAATTACAGGGCGTTTATCACAGCAGATATATTAAAAAGAACCTTGGAATTTCTCGGATATAAAGTAATTCATGTAACTAATATAACAGATGTTGATGATAAAACTATTAAAAACTCAATACAGCAGAAAAAAACACTGAAGCAATATACAGAACCCTACACAAAGGCATTTTTTGAAGACTGCGAATCCCTTAACATAGAAAAATCAGATTTCTACCCTAAAGCCACAGAACACATAAAAGAAATGGTTGAGATTATAAAAAAACTTCTTGAAAAAGAAATTGCCTACAAAACAGAAGATGGAATTTATTTTAACATTAAAAAATTCAAAGATTACGGAAAACTGGCAGGAATAAAAACCTGTAATCTAAAGGCAGGTGCAAGCAAGAGAGTTCTCAAAGATGAATATGATAAAGATAATGTGCAGGATTTTGCCCTATGGAAATTCTGGACAAAACAAGACGGAGATGTTTTTTGGGAAACAGAAATAGGAAAAGGCAGACCAGGATGGCACATTGAATGTTCGGCTATGTCCTCAAAATATCTAGGGAATAACTTTGATATTCATACTGGAGGGATAGACCTTGTTTTTCCCCATCACCAAAATGAAATTGCTCAGTCAGAAGCATCAAGCGAGGAAAAATTTGTAAACTACTGGGTTCACAATGAATGGCTCCTAGTTGACGGAAAGAAAATGAGCAAGAGCCTTGGAAACTTTTATACTTTAAGAGACATAATAAACAAAGGATACAACCCCCTCTACCTAAGATACTTTTATTTAACTTCAAGCTACAGAAAGCCCCTGGATTTCACATTTGAAAATCTGGAAAATGCGAAAAACTCTTTGGAAAGGCTGAAAAATATTATAAATGAAAATAAAGACGATAAAAAAACAAACAAAGAGTATCTTGATAAATTCAAAAAAGCAATAGAAGATGACTTAAACGCCCCACAAGCTCTTGCTATTCTCTGGGAGCTTGTAAGAGATGAAAAAGCAGAGGGGAAAATAGAAGCAATTAAAAAAATAGATAGTGTTCTTGGATTAAACTTATTAAAAAAAGAAAAACTGGAAATACCAGAAGAAATAAAAAAACTTGCAGATGAAAGAGAAAAGGCAAGAAAAAACAAAGACTTCAAAAAGAGCGATGAACTAAGGAACAAGCTGAAACAAAAAGGCTGGCAGGTTGACGATGCCCTTGGGGGGCAGAGGCTGAAGAAAATATGATAGTAGTTGACATAGAAACAAGCGGGATAGATTATAATAGAGTAGGGATATGGCAAATAGGTGCAATAGAATTTGAAAATCAATTTCTAGAAGAATCAAGAATTGATGATGAAGATGAAATAACCTAAGACTCAATGAAAGTTATAGGAAAAAAAGAAGAAGAGCTAAGAGATAAAAAAAGCAAAGTCAAAAACAGCTTCTTATAAATTTCTTCAAATGGTGTGGAAAATGCAGGATTAAAAACCTTATATGTCAAAACCAGCAGTTTGACTATGCATTTATAAAAACAAAAGCAGAAAAATACAATTTAAAATTGCCTTTTCATTACAGAACATTTGACCTTCATTCAATTGCACAAATAAAATACTTTCAGTTAAATAATAAACTTCTAATTGATAAAGACCACAGCGACATGGGACTAAGTAATATACTAAAACTCTGTGGCATGACTGATGAAAGAAGAAAAATAGAAGATGGAATTATTGTAAGAAATGGAAAAGAGCATAATGCATTAGAAGATGCAAAGCTGACAGCAGAATGTTTTTCAAGAATTGTAAATGGGGAAAAATCTTTTAAGCGAATTTAAAAACTTCAAAATCCCAGAAGAACTGTTAATATAAAATCTTGCAAGATTAGATATATAAACATAAAAGTTCTGTAAATATTATGAAAAAAATTAGCTTTTGGGATATTCTTGCATGGGTTGCATTGGCATTCATAATTATCTGGCTTTTGCTAAAAACATTTGGAGTTATAAATACTCCCATATGGTCAGAATATTCACCATTATACGCTGCTGCTTACATTGCAGGATGATAGATACATAACTTGTACTCTGTTGCAGATAATATTAGAGGATTAAATAGATTCAAAGAATCTACAATTAATGAGATTAATAAAATAAAACAAATTGTATAAAGAACCGTACTATGTAAAAATGGAAAAAACAGACTATAAAAAACACAGATGGTTTTTCACTTCATCTGGAAAACTTGTAATTGGAGGAAAAAATGCAGAGGACAATGAGAAAATTGTATCTCAAGTAAAAGATGATGAAACAGTTCTCCATACAAAAACCGCTGGAAGCCCATTTGTAAACATCAAAAATTCCGCTGGAATTTTGAATGCTCAGGAATCTGATAGTAAGAAGATTTCTGACATAAAGGGAAAAGCAAAGAAAAAAGATATAAAAGAAGCCGCAATATTCTGCGCAAAATACTCTAAAGCTTGGAAACAAAATAGAGAAGATATTGAAGTCCATGTATTCAATGGAAAAGACATTTTCAAAGAAAAGGACATGAAGCTCGGAACATTCGGAGTAAAAAAAATAAAAAAACTCATTGTAAAAAAACAGGATATCCTAAATTTTCAGGAGAAAAAAGAAGAAAAAGAATTTGGCTCTTTAAAAAGAAAAATGTCTGGGCAGGAATTTAAAGATATAGCAAGAAAAGGATGGTAAACTGCTCTTTTGATGGGATTATAATTTATAAATTAGCAAAGGAATAGAAACCCTTAAAACCTTATTTTTATTTCTAAATAGATGGATGAAGTTAAACTGCAAATAGGCAAGAAAGGATTAAATAAAGAATCTCTAACAGCAATTGAAAATCTATTCAAAACTCACGCAAATATGAGGATTTCTGTTTTGAAGTCGGCATCAGGCGAGAGAAAAGAGATAGAAGAAATAGCAGAAAAAATAAAACATCATCTTGGTAAAAACTATACCTTCAGAATAATAGGCTTTACAATAATTCTCAAAAAATGGAAAAAGCCTCAAAAACAATAGATTTATAAACACATTTTCCAAGATAATCTTAGGTTTGATGGCTTAGCCATTCTAGCACTGTAAAGTGTGACCTATTAAAACAAAAATAAATAAAATGGGAATATATGACTTATCTGGAAATGAATACAATGCTAAACTAGCAGAAGCTCTTAAAAAAATAAAGGATTTTGAAATGCCTGAATGGGCATATTTTGTAAAAACAGGAGTCATAAAAGAAAGAGTTCCTGAAGACAAGGATTTCTGGTTCAAAAGGGCTGCTTCAATTCTAAGGCAGATTTACATAAGAAAGGTTGTTGGCGTAAGCAGATTAAAAACAAGATATGGTGGAAGAATGAAAAGAGGGTGCAAACCAGAAGAATTCAGAAAAGGCGGTGGAAAAATTATAAGAACAATACTCCATCAAGCTGAAAAAGCAGAGCTAGTAGAAAAAGTTACAGGGAAAAAACCCGGAAGAAAACTAACTAAAAAAGGAACAGAACTATTAGATTCAATAAAATAAAATGGCAACATACAAACCACTATCAAAGAAAAAGAAACTTGGAAAACAAGGAAAGAGAGTAAAATGGGCTCCTTTCTGGGCTGTTTTAAAAAGATACGGTGCTGGGAAAAAAATCCATCCAAGCAGCATGACCGCTGTAAAAAGAAACTGGAGATTAAGAAAGCTCAAGATTAAACCGAGAAGATTAAGGAAGGAGTATCTAGGATAAAATGAGAATAGGATTTGACAGTTCAGACGTAATGCCGAGAACAATAGAAGAATTAAAAAGAACCTTAAAGAACATCCAAAATGCCTATAAAACAAGTTTTGGAAGCGAGATAGTTGATGACAGAAAAACAGATAACAGACTGACAGGATTTATGACATTTAATCCAGCAAAACCTAAAGTAGACAATCAGGCTTATTTTTGCTAAAATGGCAATGAAAGAAAAGAAAGAAGAAAAAGTGCTTGAAAGAGAATATATTGTCCCACTAAGAAGTGAATGGCTTAAAGTCCAGCATTTCAAAAGGGCAAATAAAGCTGTGAAAGCCTTAAAGCAATTTATAGCAAAGCACATGGGAGTAGAAGATAGAGATACAAGAAAGGTCAGAGTCAATAAATGGGTGAATAATGAACTTTGGTTCAGAGGAATGAAAAAACCACTTAACAAAATAAAAGTAAAAGCAATCAAAAACTCAGAGGGAATTGTAAGAGTAGAACTTGTAGACATCCCTGCTAAAATCAAATTCTTAATGGAGAACGAAGCTAAGAAACTATATGTAGGAAAAGAAAAAGCAAAACAAGCTGAAAAGAAGCCAGAAGAAGAAAAAAGTGAAGAAACAAAAGAAGAGAAAAGCGAGAAAAAAGAAACAGAGGAGAAAAAGAAATCAGCTGTTGAAGCAGGAATGAAAGACGCAAAAACAGAAGCCAAACATCACAAACACGAAGTTTCAGGAAAAAATATTCAAAAACAGCCACAGGTAAGAAAAGCCCTCAGCAGATAATATTTCTAATAACCATGGTAGAAAAACAATTAATTTAAAACTTGAAGTGAGATGTAATGGTTTTGGGAAGGATTGTAGATTAGGAGAAGGAAAACCCTGGGGAATAATCGAGCTCTGTTATTTTTTCAATCACTGTGGAACTGCAAACTCTTATAAAACCTGCAGGTTTTATGAAAATAATGGAAATCCAACAACTAAGGAATAAACTGAAATCTTTGGAAAACAAAGAAAGAGCAGAAAAAAGCAAAAGCTATCTTAAGTCGCCCTATGAATTCTATGGCATTTCAGTTCCCGAACTAAGAAAAATAGCAAAAGAATGCAAACTAAAGTTTTATGATACCTTAAATCTTTTTGATGAACTCTGGAATTCTGGGAATCATGAAGAAATGTCTCTCGCATTATATATTCTTGGAAAGCATATAAAAGAGCAACCTTTAGAGATTTGGGAATTTCTTTTTGAAAGACTGGAAAAAGCAAAAACCTGGGACCACATAGATGAAATTTCCTGCCACATTCTCGGAGAGATTCTGGCAAATAACATAAGTTTAACTTCTGAAATAAAAAAAATGAGTGAAAGCAGGAATCCATGGATAAGAAGAACATCCATTGTATCAACATACAACCTTATTAAGAAATGCAAAATAGAGCTGACATTTTTATTAGCAGAAAAACTTATTTACGATGAAGATATTTATGTTCAGAAAGGAACTGGCTGGATGTTAAGAGAAGCTGGAAAAAAGAATAGGCTAGCCTTAAGAGAGTTTATAATGATGCACTTAAACATGAAACCCTCGGCATTTTCCTATGCAACAGAAAAAATGTTAGAATTGAGGCAGATAAAAAAGGAGAAACTAAAAAATATATCCTAAAAAATGAAACCAAACATCAACCAAATTAAAGAAAGCAAAACAATCCTAGAACTCCTGGAATTCTCAATTATAAACCTTGACAAGCCTGCAGGACCAACAAGTTTTGGAGTTGATGAAATTATGAAAAAAATACTGGATGTGAACAAAGCAGCCCACTTCGGAACTTTAGACCCAAATGTTACTGGAGTCCTTCCAGTATCTCTGAACAGAGCATGCAGACTAATGCATTATTTTATTGGAAAAAACAAAGAATATGTCGGAATCATGAAACTGCATAAAGAAACTGATGAAAAAACTCTTAAAGAAGAAATTAAAAATTTCATAGGCAAGATAATACAACTTCCTCCAAAAAAAAGCAGAGTAAAAAGAGAAGAAAGAGAAAGAAGCGTTTTCAATTTTGAAATCTTAGAATTTAACAAAGAAAACAAAGAGGTTTTGTTTAAAACAGAAGTTGAAGCAGGCACATATATCAGAAAGCTGATTCATGACTTGGGAAAATCACTTGGAGGAGCACATATGTCAGAGCTGAGAAGAACAAAAGCCAGCATCTTCTCAGAACAAGACAAAAACTTCACAAACCTCTACCAATTAGAAGAAGCAATAAAAGAATACAAACGGGGAAATGAAAAAAAGCTAAGAGAAATTCTAATTCCAGGAGAAATCACAGCAGATATTCTTCCAGCTATTCAAGTTAAAGAAGAGGCAATAAAGAAACTGTATAATGGCTCCCCATTATTCCAGGAATTTCTGCAAGAAGAAAAACAAAGCAAAAATCTCCCGGAGATTTTTGCAATCTTTCATAAAGATATTTTTATAGGCACCTATAAAAAAGCAAACGAGGGCAACATCATCGCCTGGCCAGAGTTTGTTTTAAGACCAGACAAAAAACCAAAATAGAAATCTTTAAAAATCGCTTCTGTTCGATAATTACATGAAAACAGAAGAAAACAGATATAATAATCCATTAGGAATTATTTGTAATCCTGGAAAACTAGAAAAAATACTTGCATATAGTACTGGAGGAACAGTCTATCTTATTAGGAAGATTGAAGAAAAAATACGAGATATTCCAAGATTATACCCAAGACTAACAGAAGACAATTCAATATGATAATAAAGATAACAAACCCAGATGTGCTGAACTTCCTAGAAAGAACAGGAGACAGAAATTCAATACATCAGAAACCTCTAAATCTAATTCCAGGAATGTTTTATCTTCATTTAGCTTCTTCAATATTTACCAGACCAATAAAAGAAGTAAGTATAACTTTCAAAGCTCCTGCAAAATACCCCGGTTCTGTAGAAATGGAATATCATTTTAAAGGAGACTCTCAAACATTCAGATTCAGTACAAATAGGGAGCAATTATGTGACCTAACTGCAAAATTCAATTGCACTAATCCAGAATTAAACCCAAGAAAAATAGAGCTCATATGCCAGATTCCAGGAAAGCTTGTTGATAAATTCGGAGAAGGAGTTTACATGAGGCAGCAGATGAGGTTTGTTTCAGATAATGTAAAAAATGCCAGGTTAAAATTAAAAGAAAAAAGAGCGAGAGAAAACCTAAAAGTTATATCAACAAACTATCACTCTTCAGATGGAAGCTTAATTGCAGAAGGAAGTGCAATAGTTGGCCCAAAAGAAGCACTTAAAGAAGTTTTAAAAAGTATAAAAGATTCTGTTCAAGAAGCAAACTAAAATGGCAAGAGAAAAAATATCCGAGCTGGAAACACTTAAACTAGATTGGAGAGGTATAAAAGATTCTGCAGAAAACCTCTGGGAAAAGGGGCTCTACTTATGCAGTATAGCAGAATACGCCTCAATTATTCAGGCAGTTGTTGATTTTGTTGCAGGGTATAATACAAAAGAAAGAAACTATAAAAACCCATTTCATCTTATTCTTTTATGAGAGAATTTATCTATTTTTCATCAAGTGCAAGAACATCTGGAAATTTTAACACAAACGAACTGATGAAAGCCGGAAGAATGGATATTGTCTGCCACTCAATTATAAACGCATTATTTATCTCCAATAATATAAGAGAAGACACTAAAATTCATCTAATTTTCTACGGAATGCCAGACCCTCCAAAGCACCTTGAAATTGGGGGAAAAGCTCCAATAAGCAAGAAAGACATAGCAGGACTAATCAAAAGAATGCTCTTCAAATACAAACAAGGAGAAAAAACAGAAGCGCTAAAAGACTGTTTCATAGAAAAAAAGAATCTTTTTGACCTTATAGATGAATTAAAAAAACAAGGAAAAGAAATCTATCTTCTTGATAAAAAAGGTGAAGAAATTAAAAACGCAAAAATAAGCAAAAACTCTGTGTTCTTGCTGGGAGACCATGAAGGTCTTCCTCAAAAAGAGTTGAAACGCCTGAAGAAAATAACAACTCCCGTAAGCCTTGGGAAAAAAACATATTTTGCCAGCCAGTCTGTCACAATTGTAAATTATGTCCTTGATTCAAGAGAAAACTAATTATTAAATGCATAAACTTTAAAACCTCCCTCTTCCTCCAATAAAAATGGAAATTGAAAAAGAGGATTCTATCTCAAGCCAAGCTATAGAAGAGCTTGAAAGCAGTGAAGAGCATCTTAAAAAAATAGAAGCTGCTTTGTTTATAGCAGGCAAATTTCTGACCTTGCAGGAGCTAATCATGCTCACAGACCTAAATCCCCTTCTAATCAGGGAAGTAATAGAAAAACTAATGGAGAAATACAACAATGAGTCTTCTGCAATAGAAATAATAAAAAAAGAAGATTCTTGGAAAATGGATGTCAAACCAGACTATACTTACATGATAAACAAATTAGCAACAGGTTCAGCCGAGTTCAGCAAAGCAGAACAAGAGACTCTGGCAATAATAGCATACAAACAGCCAATAAAACAATCAGTCATAATAAAAATCAGAGGAAATAAAGCATATGACCACATCAAAAATTTCATAAATCTTGGCTTAATAAAAGCAAAAAAACAAGGCCACACTTTTGACTTAAACCTAAGCGATGAATTTTACAGTTATTTCAGCCTGCAAAACGGAAAATTAGACAAAAAAGAGGAGCAATAAAATGTATTGGCTTTCAATTGTAATTTTAATCTATATCTTCATAGCCCTATACTTTTTCTTTTTCTTTATATTAATTTATTTAAAAAACAGGGAAAGCATGTATACCTGCCCAAAACTCACTAGAAACTACAAAGTGAGTGTTGTCATTCCATGCTATAACGAAGAAGACTGTATATGTGGAACAATAAATGCAGTTCTTTCATCAACTTATCCTATTGAAAAGGTTTTTGTTGTAAATGATGGTTCAACAGACAGAACAGCAGAAATTGTGGAAAAACTTGCAAGAAAGAACAAAAAAATTATCTTATTAAACAAAAAAAATGGGGGCAAGGCAGATTCTTTAAATTACGCCTTAAAATTTGTAAAAACTGAATTAGTTGCAATTGTAGACTCTGATTCTTACCCGGATAAAGATGCACTTGAAAAAACAATCGGATTTTTTGATAATCCCCGAGTAGGAGTTGCAACCTGTGCAGTTCTCGCAAGAAATAAAAGCAAATTTATGGAAAAACTTCAGGCAGTAGAGTATACAGTTATTGCCTGGACAAGAAAACTTCTCGGCTATCTCAATGCAATTTATGTGACTCCTGGCCCACTAGCAATATACCGGACAAATGTAATAAAAAAGTTAGGTTTTGATACAAAAAATATGACAGAAGATATAGAAGCAACCTGGCATCTTACATCAGAAGGATGGAGGAGGGAAATGTGCCTGGCAGCAAGAGTCACAACAATAACCCCCTCAACTTTCAAAGGATGGTATAATCAAAGGGTAAGATGGAACATGGGGGGAATCCAAACAATAAATAAGTACAAACACTTATTTTTAAAAGGGGGCATGCTTGGATGTTTTATTCTTCCTTATTTTGTCTTAAGTCTTATCATGGGGCTTGTTGGTCTAAGCATTTTTTTCTATTTGTTTTTCAGAAGAGTAATATTCAGCTATATCTCAACAAAACTAAGCCTTGGAATCGGAGTTCCAGTAATCACAGTTGACCAGCTTTACATGACCCCAAATGTCCTCAATTTTCTAGGATTAGCAATGTTAATACTGGGTACTTTTTTCACAATTCTAGGACTAAGTGTAATGGAAGAAAGAGAACTAAGAAACAGAAACATTTTTAATCTCGCTTTCTATCTCTTAATATACCTGACAATATATCCTTTTATAATGCCTGTTGCAATATACCGGCTTGTAAAAAAAGACTTAAGGTGGTAATAAAAGATGTTCAGCAATCAAAAACATGTGTTTTGGCAGGCGTTAATCCTGACAATATTTATATTCTCTGTAGGGGTGGCTATAGGATTTTTAATAGAAAACTCAAGGCTCGGAAAAATAAACGAGCTTTATGTTAATTCTGAAGTTGAGCTTTTAGATGTAAGAATCCAAAGTGAGATGTTAAATGCTAATCTAATAAACTGTGATTTAGCAATAGAAAAAAATATTAAATTTGCAGACAAGGTGTATGATGAAGCAAAATTACTAGGAAGATATGAAGATGCGCAAAGATTTTCAGAAGCACTTGTTCTTCAGCATAAGAAATATGACTTACTAAGAACAATGGTCTGGGTAAACAGTATAAAGCTAAAAGAAAAATGCAGCCCAAACTATCACAATATAATTTACATTTACCAATACACAGACCCAAGCATAAAAAAAATAGCAGAACAGGAAACATTTTCTAAATTTCTGGAAGAACTAAAAATCAAAGAACAAGACCGTATTCTTCTCTTGCCAATAGCAGGGGATATTGGTGGAATTTCAATAGAAGCACTAAAAGAGCAGTTTAACATTACTGTTCTTCCCACAGTCATAATAGATGAAAAAACAAAGATTACGGATTTTGCAGGATTGAAACAAATAGAAAACCTGTTGAAATAAGTGTTTTGATGTGTCAAAAACTCTTTGTGTTTATTATCTGAAGACAGCAGTTTGTTTCGAGTTTTTGGGATAGTCAGAAAAGGAAAGTTTCTGAAAATGCTCAAAAATCTTTTATGAATTTTTGACATTACAAATCAACTATCTGCGGTATTTAAGCATCAGTCTACTTTTCTGATATATATATCTTGAAATAGAAAACAATAAAAAGCGGGATTTTTTCTTATCCAGATGTTTGAAAACGAGGAGATATGTTTTGTATGTGGGATGAGCTCAGACTTAACCTCGTTATTTGAAGCAATCTCAGATGAAGAAATAGTTATGGTATGCCAAAATTGTGCATTTAAAGAAAATTTACCATTATTAAGAAAGCCCACAGAAGAACAAATAAAAGAATCTAAAATACCTTACAGCAGAAAAGAGGTATTTGCAAGAATCTCTTCTTTTAAACAAGGGCAAAATGTTATTAATTCTGTTGCTCCTGAAAAAATAAAAGAAGAAACTCATGAAAAAGTAACTCTTAATTTACTTCAGGAAAGAATGATTCGGCAGAGAGAATCAAAAAAAGGTATAGAAAACTCTCCAGTAAACCTTATAGAAAACTTTCACTGGTATATAATGCGGGCAAGAAGACTTGCAAAACTTACAACAAAAGAGCTTGCAGAAAGGCTAAAAGAAGATGAAAACTCAATTAAAATGCTTGAAACAGGAAAAATTCCAAGAGGAGTAGAACCTCTAATAAAAAAAATAGAACAATACTTAAAAATCCGCTTGACTAAAATTCCCTCAAATCAAAATTTCAATCTAAAGCAAATTAAAATACCTTCTTCAATAAAAAATGAGGTAATCAAAATAGAATCTCAGAAACCCTGGGTTTCTGATGGCCTTCAAAAATCCAATGGATTTTTTAAGAAACAAAAGGCGGTTCCGGAAGAAAATTCGGGGCAAAAATCAGAATACACCCCAAAATTCTCACAAGATAAATTAAAAAACATCACAATAGATGACCTTGTAAAAATGAAGAAAGAAAGGGAAGAAAAGAAACCAGAATCAAAAATCACGGAACAATAACTTTTTAAACCAACTTTTTCTAATTAGACTATGCAGTATAAAATACTTAAAGATGAAAAAGAAGAACTTGAAGTAGAGATTGATAATCTTACAGTAGTTGAAATTTTAAGGGAAGAGCTTAATAAAAACGATGATGTAAAGCTTGCTGTGTGGAAAAGAGACCATCCAAGCAAGAATCCTGTTCTTTTGATTCAGGGAAAAGGCAAGCCCGCAAAAAAACTTCTTCAGGACGCAGCAAACAGACTCATAAAAAACAACGAAAAATTAATAACCGAATTTAAGAAAGCTAAGTAAACTTATTGTTTAATCCACTCTATTGTTAAACTTGCTTACCTCTTACCAATAAAATCTACCATTCTAACAAATTCATAGATGTGGTCTAATGTCCCTACTATCAAATCCAATATATCAATTGCTTCTTAATCAGTCCATTTACCAAATATAAGTTAATATTTTATTATCAGATATTTTTATTATCAATAAATTAAGTAAAACACACTCACCTCTTTTCTCTTTCTCCCAGAAGAAATCTATCTTTTATTTCCTTTGCAAAAGAAATTAACTATTTAAATAAAGTTGAGATTAAACCTCTATTTTCTAAAATTCCATTCCCAACCCCTATTTTAAAAACTATATACCCCACACAATAAGTCTTGATATATCTAACAAACAATAATTCTTTAGATATATATGCTCAAGAATAGAAATTGTTTTTATTGGTTCTTGTATTTCTCTATCTCTGGATTAAGGATATCTGATTGAACTCCCGCAATTTTAAAAAGCTCTTCACTTTCCATGCCCCGATGATATCTCTTCTCGCAAACAACTCTCTTAATTTCTTCCGGATTAATTATTTTATTAGTCATTTTTTATTGAGTAAATAATGCTATTTAAGGATTTATATAACTTAAAATACCTCTAACTTTTTCCCAAATCTCTTCTGTAACTTCCCCTATATTCTTTCTTCTTTCTCCATCCATACACTTCACCAATCTCCAATCTAATTTTGTTTCCGCAAGCATCAAATATGTATCTATTACTCTTTGTTGATATTCTTCATCTGACTCATGACCATCTTTTTCTCTTCCTTGTTTCCCAATTGCTTTTAAAGTTTCATCTTTTGGTACATGCAAGCATATTGTCAAGTCGGGCTTAGGAATTCCTAAATGAACAAATTCATAGTTTTCATTCCATTCAATAAATTCTTTTCTTTGTTCTTCAGGAAGTTTTGCTGCTTGATGAGCAAAGTTACTTCCGGCATATCTATTTAAGAAAACATTAAACTTATTTTTAAAAAGGGCCCTTATCTCTCGTGCTGCAACAAGCCTGTCTACAGCATAAAAAGCTGCGCATACTTTTGGAGGCAATGCAGTAGGATTTCCAAATTTCCCGTCTAAATAATCTCTGATTATTCTTCCAGTAGGAGTATCATACCTTGGAAAACTCATAGATGCAGCAAGAATTCTTTCATCCATTGCCCTCGCTACCAATCCAGAAACCTGTGTTTCCTTTCCACTTCCATCTGTGCCCTCAATTGCTATTAATGCCATGTTATTAGCCTAATCTTCTTCCCAAGATTCTTGCATATTCTTCTCTTTCATCAGCCCCTGCTTGTTTCCAAAGAGCTAATTTTTTACGAGGAGGAAGTTCTTTATCTCCAGTATGTTTTAATTCCCTCATTCTTGCATCTCTAAAAGATCCCTGAACAACATCAAGTCGCGAATCCCATACCCTTTCTTCAAAACTTCTTGCCTTTACTGTTTCTAAAAACTTGCTGAGAGCTGAAAAATCAAATCCGTATATATGGAATGAAATAGAATTTTGAATGTAGTCTGCCGGAGTTATATTCTTCTTTAATCTTCCGCTTAAATCTTCTGCCATCTTTCTTTGCAAATCTGTAAATGACCACATATTCATAAAAGCCGCCTTGAAGCCATCATTGCTTCTCATTGTTACATGCATTCTCAATTCATCTCCCAAAACTCTGAATTGAACTAAATTAAGGCACGGGGGGTCGTGATGAAATATATCTGACCAAGGTTTTAACAAAGAAAACATTGCTCTCCGTGTATGTGGGGCTTCTACAAGCTTTTCAAGTGCCTCGTCATACTGGTTTGTTATTGCCCCATCAGGAGTATCATACGCAAATATTCTTTGAGCATATGTATAAGACCATTTTTGTAAATTTGGATCTTTCAATGCCTCTTTTTCTGTCTCTGTTAGCGGAAGATTGTGCCTCTTCTTCCTCCCTATTCCTGTTATTGTTTCATACGCTTTTTTTGGAATCCAGTGGTCATGTATTCCTTCAACTACTTCTAATCTATATGCCTCTAAATCTTCCAAACCGCCCGGAAAAGCTCTATGTATTCTTGGCTCTTGTTGAGGATTAGTTACATGAAGAAGAATATTCATATCTCTACTAGAAGGATCCCCTAGCTTGTCATATTCTGTTGGAACTATATCCCCTTCTTCCCAGGTTTTTATGACTGCCCTTTCCCAAAATTCTGGCAGAGTTACCCCTTTTACATATCCTGTAGCCATTCAGAAAAGAATGGCTCGCGGGTTTTTAAGCAAATAGGTATTCTAAAATATATTTTAGATTTCAAATATTCCTCACACCAACGCTACAAATATATTTTCTTGCAAGCTCCAAAAATCGCGAAATCTCCTCCTTGCTGTAAGGCTTAACCTCATCAGCCTTGCCATCAATACAATTTTCAGCCCTAAACTGCTGAAGAAAAACATTTCCCACCTTTTCCTCAGCAAGATACTTAAAAACATTCTCCAAATCCTCTTCTTTAATCTCAGGAAATAAGGTTATTCTAAACTCATAAGCACTAAGAGTTTTTATCAAAGCTATAGACTCTTTTATTTTCTCTATGTCAACATCAACCCCCACTATCTCTTTATATTTATCAAAACTTGTCTTTATATCCATTGCAATAAAATCAACCAACCCCCCATCAATCAACTCTTTCAACATTTTAGGGTTACTCCCATTTGTCTCAAGCTTGATTTTCAAACCCATCTTCCTGAATTCAGAAAGCAAACCTTTCAAGTCAGGATATAATGTCGGCTCTCCGCCAGTAACAACAATCCCATCAACAAAATCCATATTCTTGTCAAGATAGCTTTTAATCTCATCAAAAGCAATTGCCTTTATCTTCTCTGGCTCTAAAACCAGTTCACGATTATGGCAATATCCGCACCTAAAATTACAGTTTCCAAGAAAAACAACAGCAGAAACCTTTCCATCCCAATCAACAAGAGAGTTTGGAATAAATCCCCTTATATTTTCATAAACTGACATTTTTGATTTTGTTAATCTTAAATCTGTTTAATTGTTACTTGATTGATAGCTATTGTTCTTAAGCTAGGCTTACTAACAATTAACAATTTCTCAATCACCCCTTATTGATAAATCTGCTTGCCAACATTGAATACAATCAAGCTATTTAATTAACTGTTAACATATATCTTAGGGTTATTAATAAAAATTAATCACACCCGCAATTTCCAACACCATACCTGAATCTGTCTTTTAATTCCTGCTTCTTTGAAGGATTCCACCCTTCAACCTTCTGATAATATCCAGTAATCCTTGAATATCTTGATAAATCCTCGCTTCCGCAATTTTCACATTTTGGCTTTAGACCATATTCAAAGTTAGAACACGGAGTACATACAGAAAAATCTTTTGTATAAGCAAAAAAACCAATATCTTTCTGGCATATCTTCTTGCTCATTTCCAATAAACTATCTGCAGAAGGTGACTGCTCCCCCAGCCAAATATGAAGTATATGCCCGCCATTTGTCAAAGGATGATATGCTTCTTCTATTTTTATTTTTTCAGCAAGCGGGAAATTCGCATCCATCCTCACCATATGGCTGTTTGTATAATACGGGGCTTCTTTTGTCCCGGCATTTATAACATTTTTTCCAAACTTAGCAATATCAATCTTCGCAAGTCTAGCAGCACATGTTTCAGCCGGACTTGCAATAACAGAGAATCTCAAACAATGAACCTTTGTACATTCTCCTGCATACTCCCTTATCCGCTTTATTATTTTTACTCCAAACTCTTGAGCATCTTTATTTTCATGCAAATGATTTCCTGTATGGAATTTAACAGCTTCTGTCAGGCCGGTATAACCAAATGTTTTTGTTGTGTTCATAAAATTATAATATTCTTCATCTCCCATCTTCTGTGAAAGAAACTTAAGAAGATGCTGCTTATGAAGTAAATCTTCTGAAATTTTATGCTTTATCAGCAAAATTTCAGCCATCTTAGAAAGCCGTTTATTAAGAATTTCAAAGAACTTATTATCGTCCTCTCTTGCCTCGTAAGCTATCCGGGGCAAATTCAAGGTAATATAAATGTCATTTCCTGTTCTCTGACTTCCCCAAACACCAGCATAAGCTGCATCTAATCTTGTTCTACACCCCATATAATTAAAATTCTCTGTCTGCCACTCGGGCAAGCCATTTGCAATATAGGGAGTTCCGTATTTCGCCATAAACTCATGAACAAGCTTCATCTCTTCAGGATATTTCTCAAAATCCCCTTTTCTAACTTTGTATACATCATTTGGCCACATATGCTGTTTTCCAACATGATCTCCCTTAATCTTAATCTTAGTATACTCTCTTAAAAATCTTATGCTTTCTTCTTCATAATCCCCATAAACTCCAGCCTCTTTTCCAGACGGGCCAATTGCAGGAACATTTTTCAGCCAGTTTGGAATTCCAAATTCAAAAAGAATATTGCTAAAAACTACCTGCCCGCCTCTTGCAACATAGCTTTGGTTTAATTCATAAATAAATTCTTGTGCGGCCCGTCTTACAGATTCATCGCTTAATCCTTTTAAAAATGGTGCAAGCCAAACATTAAAACAGTCTATGCTCTGCCCACCAGCCATTTGTGTCTGGCTAGCAAGCATAATTTTTGCACAATGCTGAATTGCAACAGAAAGATGTTTCGCAGGACCTGCAATAGAAGTATGTGTGCCTGTTCCATCCACCTTCAGACCATATTTGAAAAATAAAGAAGGCACATGCTGGATGCAGTTAGGTCGCGTTGCAGCGTTTGAAAGGATATGAACATGATAATCCCCAGAAATATGCGGATCAAGCAGGTGTTGCGGAAAAAGTTTCATCATTGCATACTGCTCAAGGGTCTCGCCAGAGATTATCCAGTTAATTGTCTCTGGAGTATGTTGTAAATTAGCATTTTCTCTTTTTATATCAGTAGATGCTCCTTTTGAAATCATCTGCTCAATATCATAAATCGGAAGCCCAATTCTAGTATATTTCTTTCTCGCTTCTTCAAGCCCGTATTCTAACAGCCTTACATTTGTAATCTCTCTTATCAATGCAGAAGAAATATAAGTTAAATTCAAATGCCTTATAAATTTCTCGACGTCCATCGATATGGCATTTGCCTGGTTTTCGGTAATTCCGGTCTCTTTTACCAAAGACTTTGTAATCTTCTCCCTTCTAAAAACCTCAAATTTTTCAGAGTTTGTCCTTATGTAAATCTCATCTGTTTTGAATCTTTTCGCGGCTTCCCAGTCATATTTATACAAAAGGGCAAAAATCAGCTTTCTTACTTCAGACATTGAAACAATCTCCTTATCTTCTTCATTTAAGTTAACATCAATCTCATTTGCAATTCTCTCTGCAATGTCTGGCGTTGTTCCAGCACTTAAACAAATAGAAAGAATCTTGTCATAATCATACTTTTCAACCATAGAAAGCCAGAAATTTAGATTTGCCTTATCCTTACTGCTAAAATTATCAACCTCTATCTTCTGCATAACATTATTAACACCATTACTCATTTTGTTGCCATTACCTCACCCTAACATCGGGAATATCCACAAACACACTTAAAACAACCTTCTAAACTTCTCAAGGCTTTACCACATTCGGGACACTTAACAGATTCGTCTTTAAAATTTTCATCAAATTTTTTATAGGTCTCTGGGTATTTTTTTGATAGATTTTTGATAGTTTCTTCCAATAAAAACCCAATTGCACTTGGGCAGGAGGATCCCTGGGCAATTTCCTTTCCAGTGTCAATATGTTTGTTCCTCTCTTTCTGTCTTGCAAAATTAACACATGTGTGCCCTTTCAACCCATCAACAACATCCTCTAATCTTTCTCCAGCTCTTATTGCCTTAGAAACAGAAACAGTAAGAGCATTTAAGTTAGCAGTACATCCCCCTTCATTGTTAGGATTTGCAAAAACATCTGTAATCCTTCCTTCACTATCCCAACTTATAGTTACAAATAATTTGCCACACCCCGAATTAATAGTGTGAACTTCTGCAGGCATCTTAGGAAGCCTTGGTCTAGGCTTATATCTATTAAATAGAATTTTTTCTGTAGGCAAACCAATTTCAGTATTTAAAACCTGAATGCTTCTGCTTCCATCCCTATACACAGTAATTCCCTTACAAGACATCCTGTGTGCTTCAACATATGTATTAAGAACGTCATTGACAGTTGCATCTCTTGGCATATTAATTGTTTTACTTATTGCATTATCTACATTTTTTTGGAAAGCTGCCTGCATTGCTATATGGATCCTTGGAGAAATATCTCTTGAAACTTTGAAAACATCTCTTATTTCCGTTGGTATATCTAACAAGCTTTGGCAACTTCCTCCCATTTTTTTTACCCTCTCAAAAATAACCTTAATCTCTTCCTTTGAATAGCCATTTTTTGATAAACATTCTACAAATCCTGGAACAGTAACCTCTGCAAAATCCCCCCCCCTCATTTTCTTCTGGTATATCAATGCAAAATAAGGCTCTATGCCACTATTCACTCCTGCAACCATGGAAATACTCCCTGTAGGAGCAATAGTAGTTCTTGCAAAGTTTCTCACTCTTTCATTAGGGTCATCTTTGGGAAGATCACTCTTATCAAAATCAGGAAAAACTCCTTTCTCTTTTGCAAGGGCAAGAGAGTATTTTTTTGCACAACCATTAATAAACCCAGAGACCTTATCTGCTAACTCAAGAGCCTTGGAAGAATCATATCCTAATCCTATTTTAATTAAAGTATCTGCCCATCCCATAATTCCCAATCCTATTCTTCTACGACTTCTCATTGTTTCTTCTATCTTTGGAATCGGTCCACGATTCAAATCATTTACATTATCCATAAACCTAACTGCAGTCTCAATAGTTTTTTCAAGTTTTTGATAATCAATCTTTGCCTCTCCACTGGCTTTTTTTAACATATTCACAAGATTAATGCTCCCAAGGTTGCATGCATCATACGGATGGAGAGGTTGTTCACCACATGGATTTGTGGTATCTAGTTTGCCTGCACTTTTCATAAAATTTCCTCTCTCCAATGCATCAAGAAAAATGATTCCTGGTTCACCAGAAGCATGAGCATATTTAGCAATCATTTCAAGAGTCTTTTTTGCATTTATTTCAATTGTGCCAAGAACATTAACTCTTCCCACCAACTCTTCTTTTACAACAACATTCCCTCTAGAATCATATGAAACTCTTTCATTTAAAACAACCGGATAAACATTGTAAACTTCCTTACCCTCTACCCTCAATGAGTGGGGAATAGGTTTTCTTCCAACATCTGCCCCTGCCTTTCCATGACTGATATTATTATTAATTTTTTCCAAATCCTCTATCGTAAAACCCCTATCATTAAACATTAATCCAAAATATCCAGAATTATTGAAAGCGTCCATAAACTCATCTGTTAATCCTACTGAGATATTAAAATTAGTTAGTTTTGCTTCTTCAAACTTAGCTCTTATAAACTCAAAAATATCGGGATGGTCTATATTAAGAATACCCATATTTGCACCCCTCCTATTTCCAGAGTTTATCACTTCTGTTTCTTTATCAAACTGCCCTGCAAAAGAGACAGGTCCAGAAGCAACTCCATTTTTAACCTTAGAGCCTCTAGGTCTTAACCTAGAAAAATTATATCCTGTTCCTCCACCATTTTTATGCACAATTGCTGCATCTTTAACTGTCTGATAAATTTGTTCCAAATCATCCTTAATGGGAAGCACATAACAATTAGCTAACGCCTGGACCTCTGTACCAGCATTTGCAAGAACTCTTCCTCCAGGAACAAAATCTAAACTAACAATAGACTCATAAAATTTTCTCGTGAAGCCACCTATCTCTGATTCAGAATGTCCATACTCTCTTTCCACTCTTGCAACTGCAGAAGCCACTGCAAAAATTCTTTCAGCAGGAGATTGAATTGGATTTCCATCACCATCCCGGGGAACATATTTCTTGTTGAATAAATCCCTGCCAGAAGAACCCATTCTTTCCTCAAGTGATGCAGAATCAACATAATCTGGAATTTTTCTAGAAGACAATCTTCTTTCACCAACACTTCTTTTTTTCATTTTAGTTCAAAAGATAAATTATTTATAAATATTATTATAAAATAAAATATACTTTAAGCCTCCCTTCTGTTCCATTATTCATTGGGTCATTTCCCTTACAACATCTTTAAAATCATCAACATCCTGAAAATCTCTGTAAACAGAAGCAAACCTTATGTAAGCCACCTTGTCAAGTTTCTTCAAAGCTCTCATAACCATCTCACCTATAATCCTGCTTTCAACCTCATTTCCCTGCTGTTTTAGTTTTTCTTCAATCTGCCCAACAACAAAATCAATTTTTTCAAGAGAGACATCTCTTTTTTCACATGCCTTTACAATGCCATTCCTTAATTTTTCTCTTGAAAATCCCTCTCTTCTTCCGTCTTTTTTAATAACAAAAATTTCTAATGGCTCTATTTTTTCATAAGTTGTAAACCTCTTCCCACACTTCAGGCACTCCCTTCTCCTTCTTGTTTCATCTTTAGAATCCCGCTTATCAGTAACCTTTGTTTCATCATTAGAACAGTATGGACAGAGCATTTTCACGAAACTACCTTTTTATTTTATATTTGAGTGGGAATGCGAACAACAACATTTTCCCTCTTTTGAGTTAATACAACATATTGTGGGTCATTAAAGCCCCAAACACAATAAATTGTATCTAGCAATATATTTGATAATTCAGACTATTTAAATATTTCTGTGCTTCAGAATATAAATCGGTGAAAATACAAAGAAAAACTATAAAAATGCATTTTACTTGGATAACCTATGAACAAAAAAGGGCAGTTTTATATTCTGGCGGCAGTAATTATAATTGGGATAATTCTCGGTTTAGGTGTTGCAGTGAACACTGCAAAAATAAATTCAAAGCCTGAAAAATTCTATGACATGTCTGGAGAATTTGGAAAAGAGGCATACAAAGTTATTGATTATTCAATTGCAAACCAGGAAGATATTGACAACAAAATAGAAAATTTCACAGAAACATATATTCCCTATTTAAAACAAAGTGAGCCAGATACAGACATCACATTCATATTCGGAGATTACAATGAAGTTCAGGTGGTGAAATATTCAGATATTAAGGGGAAAATTAAAATTGTCTCAAGTGTTAATGAAGATGAAAGAGAAGATGCAATTGGGATAGACACAAGCATGCCTATTTCAGAAAAAGAAACAGTAAAGCCAGTAGACAAAAAAGTAAAGATAAATGTTGCTGGAACAGACTATGATTTTGACCTCAATGATGGAGAGAACTTTCTATTTGTTTTGAAAAAATGCAAGGAGGATGAATGTTATGTTGCAAAGTCATAAAAACAAAAAAGCAATAAGCGAAATAGTGTCTTATGTTTTGATAATTGTAATTTCCCTTTCTCTTGCAGTGGGGGTTTTCTCTTGGATGAAGCTGTATATAAAAGAACCTCCAAAACAATGCTCCGAAGATGTTGCTCTAGTAATATATGATTATGTTTGCAATTCAAGCACAAAGATAATAGAGATAACATTGGAAAACCGGGGCCTGTTTGATGTAGACGGATTTATCATTCACGCAAGCAACAAACCAGATGCAACTGAAGCCTCAATGAACTTAAACTTAAAAGAGGTAATATTTTCCAAGCCATTGTCACCGGAAGAAAAAATGACAAAAGAATTCAGGTTTGCCCAGCTTGGAAACATAACGCTAATCAGCATAGAGCCTGTAAAAATAATTGATGAAAAAAGAGTTGCATGCCAGAACGCATTCTTCAAGCAGAAAATTAAGTGTTAAATAATCACAACAAGTTTTTTAAACTAGAATTAATATCTTATATTATGAAAAAAGCGGTAACTCCAATTATAGCAACAGTTTTGCTTATAGCAATTGTCGTTGTTGCCTCGTTAATTGTATTTATCTGGGCTAACAGCTTTATCAAAGAAAGAATAATGAAGCTTGACCAGCTGGCAGAAACACTCTGTCCGGAAGTTATTCTTGCAGCAGGTCTTGAAGGAAATACCTTAGTAGTCTCAAATCTTGGAAATATCCCAGTCTACCAAATAAGAATAAAGAAAATAAAAGATAAAGAGTCTCAAAGCGAGAATATTGCAACTAACCTGAATGTTGGGGAGATTTTTGAAAAAAACCTTGATTTAACCAGCACAACACAAATAATAATCACTCCTAGACTGTTGGGAAAAGTAAAAGAAATGAATAAAGTTTATATGTGTGATGAGAGGATGTATAGCACAACACTTGATGTCACCGAAGATGCAATCATATTCCAAACAAATGACGATGACTTTCCAAAGTTGGAAGACCTCGATTCAGAAGATGACCTAAACCTTGACATAATATAATATGAATAAACAAGCTGTATCAGAAATTGTATCAACTGTTCTTTTAATTCTAATTACAATTATAGCAATCTCAATAGTATCTGTTTTTCTTCTGCCAATGATTAAAGACAGATTGAATGAAGGAGCCAGCTGTTTTGATGTTCTTGATTCTCTGGAAATCCAGTCTGCATGTTACGCTGGAGATGAAGTCCAAATAGGGATAATGGTAAAATCAGATAATCTTGCAGGAGTAGCTGCAGTAGTTTCATCAATATCTAGCTCAAAAAGAATTGATATACTCAATAATAAAACAAATGAAAACATCAAACCTTATAATGGAAACTATGGAGAAATTTTGATGCTTCCTGGGGAAAATGAATTTAAAACCTATATCCTAAAAACAGGTTTTGAAGAATTTTCAAAAATAGAGCTCGCACCTTTAGTTCAGACAGGTAAAAAAATAAAAACATGCGAGATTGAATCTTCGCTAAGTTTAGTAGAATGTTAACTCTTAAAAATGGAAATAAATAATGTTGAAATAAAATGGCTTGGACACTCATCTGTCTTAATCAAAAATTCAGCAGTGATATACATAGACCCATACAATATCTCTTCTGAAAAAAAAGCAGATATAATTCTTATTACTCATGACCACTATGACCACTGTAGCATAGAAGATATTAAGAAAATAATAAAAAAAGGTACAATAATAATCACTGTACCGAACTGTCAGAGCAAAATTACAAGACTGGATGATGTTGTTCTTGAGCTTGTAGAACCTGGAGATGAAATTAAAGCAGGAGACATAAAAATCGATATTGTTCCTGCATACAACATTGAAAAAGAATTTCATCCAAAAGGGGATGGTGTGGGGTATGTAATAAAAATAGACAATGTGATAATATATCATGCAGGGGACACAGATGTAATTCCTGAAATGGAAAAGCTTACTGGCTATGGAAAAGAAGAAAATGAATTTGTTGCCCTCCTTCCAGTAAGTGGAAATTTTACAATGAATGTAGACCAAGCAGTCATGGCTGCAGAAATTATCAAGCCTGGCGTGGCAATTCCAATTCATTATGGAAGTTTAAGCGGCACTATAGAAGACGCTGAAAACTTTATCAAATTTTGCAAAGAAAAGGGCATAAATGCTGAATTGCTGACGAAGGAATAATATTTCTTTTTAGTATAAAATAACCCGAATGACATCGATAGAAGAACATAAGAAAAAAATTATGCAAAAAAAGGATACGAACCATGCAGGCATGGACTCGTTACATAGATAAAATTTAAAACCTCTCATCTTCTTAACAAATTATGAAACTGCTCTCAAATTTCCTCAAGCGAAAGTCCCAGCAACTCACAAAAACAGATAAATCTTCAGCAGGAAAAGTAGACCCTCAAATAAAAAAGCTAGTTGATAAACTAAATAAAAAGCCAGAATATTACACTACCTCTTCATGCTCAGGAAGAATAGCACTGATAAAAGCAGAACAAGTTAAAAAGCCAGGGCTTTTTCTCTATATCACCCATAAAAAGCTAACTTTCAAAGAATTTAAAAAAATCTTAGAAAGCATGGGCAAGAAAGAAAAATCCCTTGTCTACCTCAAGCAAGAACCTGTAATTCTTCATGTCGCATGTGAGAACCTAAAAAAAGCCCAGGAGCTAGTTGACAGGGCAAAGCTGGAAGCAGGCTGGAAAAAGTCTACAATACTGGCAACGAAAAACAGAATAATTGCAGAACTCCTCTCAACAGAACACTTAGACCTGCCAATCATGGATAAAGGCAAACTCTTGCCAGATACTAATTATTTTAAGCTTCTCCTAAGAGAAGCTAATAAAAAACTTAAAAAGACTCAAGACAAGATAAAAAGGCTGGAGAAAGTGATATGAGCCAAATAAGTGTTGGGTATAAAAGATTGTTAAAAGAAGCTATTGATAAATACAGAAAAAACTCATTAACAATAACCGAAGCGAATGAAGCAAATAGATATTCCTGCAATATTTGTGGAAAAAGAATAACTGGTAAAATTGCCTCTGTTAAAAAGAAAAAAAGTAGAAATATTAACGGAAAGCTAATAGAAACGATACTCACATCAAATTTTGATTTAGAATGTTTATCAAGGTTAAGTGGGGAAGAATTATTATCAAACTAACCTTTTACAATCATACCTCTGAATCAACATAAAGTTTATAAAGAAATAGAATGTTTGTATTGTATAAATTTATTCGTTTCGGGGACGAATAAGCTAAAAAGTGTGTGTATTTTTCAGTCGTAGTTAGATTTTTGTTAAATTATCCTCCTTTTTATTAAAATAAATAACACTAAGAAGTATTTAAATCTTTCCTCTAAAAAAAAGAAAGATATACTTCATGAAAGGAGGTTAAAAAAATGGTTTTAGATTTTGCAAAAGAGGCAATAGAAAACGCATCAACACATAGTATTAACTTTGACGAGTTAAAAGCTGGCAAAGCTAATATTAAAGTTGTTGGAGCAGGAGGAGCAGGATGCAACACCATAACCTGGCTGTTTAACAAGGGAATTAATGGCGCAGAAGTTATTGGAGTTAATACAGACGCCCTTCACCTAAGCATCACAAAAGCAGACGAAAAGATACTTATCGGAAAGGAACTGACAAGGGGCCTTGGATGCGGTGGATTCCCAAAAAGGGGAAGAGAAGCTGCAAAAGAAAGCATATCTGACCTGAAAAAATCAGTTATCGGAGCTGACATGGTTTTTGTCATTGTTGGCGAAGGTGGCGGAACAGGAACAGGTGCTGCACCAGTTATAGCGCAACTTGCCAAAGAATCTGGCTCAATTGTTATAAGTGTTTCAACTATGCCTTTTGAATGTGAAAAAGCTAGAATAGACAAAGCAGAATTTGGGTTGCAGGAACTAAGAGAGGTTGTTGATACAGCTATTGTAATTGACAATGAACGATTAGTTGATATTGCAGGAAACCTACCAATGCAACAGGCATTTGCAGTAGCAAACGAGCTGATAAGTACAATGATAAAAGGAATTGTGGAAACAATCACCTTACCTTCATTGATTAACTTAGACTATGCTGATGTAGCTGCAATTATGAGAAACGGGCATGTTGCTGTTATTGGTATTGGAGAGAGCGATACAAGTAGCAGAGTAGAAGATGCTGTAAGGCAGGCTTTAACTCATCCCTTATTGGATGTTGATTACAAGGGTGCTACAGGTGCTTTAATCCATATTACTGGCGGAGAAGACATGAAACTGGAAGAATTTGCCAATATTGGCAGACTTGTATCTGAAAACCTCGCTCAAGAAGCACAGGTAATCATTGGAGCAAGAATCAATAAGGATTTTGCAGGAAAAGTCAGGGTTATAACAATCATGACTGGTGTAAAATCTCCTTATGTCTTTGGAAAGCCTACAACAGAAGAATACATGCGGCCCAGCTCTGAAATGAGTGAGCTAGGAATCGAGCTGGTAAGATAAGGGTGATTGTTTGTTTTATTTTTCCCTTATTTTTTTAATAAGCCATCCCCTTTTGGGGATGGCTTTATTTTTTAAAGATAAATACCACCATGATTACTTAATCCTAAGGATTAAAATCCCAACAATTTGCTCACAATATAGAAATTTAATCATAAATATTCTTTCTATGCCCGATTCTTAAGACTATAATTTTGTTCACAGAAATAACAATATCAACAATTGCTCTATAATCCCCCGTCCTTAGCCTCCAAAGCTTTTCTCCTTGCAGTCTCTTTAAAAATCTAAATGGGTTTTCTCTTATTGAATAAATTTTATTTAAAATAATCTCTGCATCTTTCTTTTGTAATTTTTTAAGAAAATTTTCTGCATTCTTCTCAATTTGAATAGAATACATATTATCTAAGAGTAATTCCCAATTCTCTTGCAACTTGTTCAATAGGTTTTACTTTTCCTCTTTTAACATTTTCAAGGGCTATTTTAATAGCCTCTATCTCTTCCTCACTTAAACTTTCTTCTTCACAATTATCTATAAGATTGTTTAAAACTTCGTCATAAGATTGCCTTTCCATATTTTTAAGAGATTTTAATCTTTCAAGAGTTTCAAAGTTGATTTGTATTGTTGTTTTTTCCATGTTATATAGTAACTATAACTGCTATATAAATCTTTCTACTTAATCCTAAAGTTCAACGCCCCGCATTTTTCCTAAAATTGATGAATAAGAAAGATTTAAATAGTATTGGTTCATAAATGAAACATATGGTTCAAGAAAAAAACAATTTAAATTTGGAAATAATCTTAGTTTTATTAAAGAATAAGACTCATTTAAGAGAGATAGCAAGAACTCTTAATGAATCTCACTCTACAATCCTAAGAAAGATTAATGAATTATTAAAAGAGAATATCTTGGATTATAAGAAAGAAGGCAAAAATAAAGTATTTTTTATTAAAAATAACTTGAAAGCTAAAAACTATGTTTATTCTGCCGAGATTCATAAGTTAAATAATTTATTGAAAAAGCATCCTGAATTATCTATAATTTTGGAGGATATTAAAAAATATTTCTCAAATGGGATGATAATCCTATTTGGAAGTTATGCTAAGGGAATTCAAAAGAATGACAGCGATATTGATATTTATCTAGAAACAAATGACAATAATCTAAAAAATAAGATAAAAGAAGTAAATTCTAAGTTAAGCATAAAGATTGGGAAATTCGATACTAAATCTTTATTAATTAAAGAAATTATAAAAAATCATATAATAATAAGAGGACTAGAGGATTTTTATGAAAGAGTTGAATTTTTTAAAAAAACTTAAAAGAAAAAGAGTCATTGACTTGGTTGAATCTTCTGAAGAGATGAAATTATCATATTTGACTAAAGCAGAAAATTGCCTAAAGTCCGCAAAAATATTATTCCAAAGCCAGCTTTATGAAAATTCTACTTCTGAAGCTTATTATTGCATGTATAACTCCTTATTGTCATTATTATTTAAAATTGGAATTAAATCTGAGAACCATTCTGCATCAATAATACTATTTGGTAGGTTATTTGAAGATAAAGAGCTATTAAAAATACTTTCTTGGGTTAAAGAAGAAAGAGTTGATAAACAATATTATGTAGAAACTCAGCAGATTGTTAAGGTAACAAAAGAATCGTGTGATGAGATGATAATAAAAGCAGAAGACTTTTTACTAAAGATGAAGCTTATTATCTCTGAGTTAAATAATGAAAAGATTAGTTCTGCAAGAAAAGATTTTAATGAACTAGTAGGTTAAACTCTGCAAAAATGAGTGGTTAAGTGCTCCCCAAACCCTAAAAATGCTTTATCGACAGTAAGAATGATGACTCCCCCACGACGAGATTATTAACCTTAAACTTTCTGTCTTGCTTCATGCGCAAGCTCCTTGTTCCCCCAAGAATTAAAATAAACCCTTGTCTTAATATCTGGTTTAAATTTCTGTTTTCCTTTTTCCGTCTCATAACCAACAGGAAAAACCCCTTCAACATCCACGCCATCCGGAACCCCGAGAACTCTTTTTACCTGTGCATCAGCAAAAGCTCCAACCCAGCAGGTAGACAACCCCAAATCAACCAGCTTTAATAGAAAATTCTCAATTGCAGCTCCTGCCTGCTGTCTGGCATATCTTTCTCCCCTCTCATCAAAACTTCTTACAACATTTTCAGAATCAGAACAAACCGCAACAAGAACTCCGGCACTTGCAACAAAACCCTGCCCACAAGCTTCTGCAAGCTCCTTAATCTTTTCTTTGTCATCAACAACAATGTATCTCACTGTTGGAAGATTTCCTGCAATAGGAGCCCTATTACCTGCATCAATAGCAGAAAAAACATTTTTCAAACTAACAGATTTAGTTTTAAATTTTCTTACACTTTTCCTTTCACTTACACATTTATCAAACTCCATAAATAAGAAAGAAGATTCAAGTATAAAAAGATTATGATTGCCTTCCTTTAGACCTTATATTCCTAAAGATAACCTTAACAAGATTGTTAAGATATCCAAATCTTGAATCATTGGTAAGAATATTTTCTGAAACAAAATATAATTTCCCCTCGGTTCCATCAAAAAATGCTTCCAATCTTCCAATTGCCTTAGGAACACCATTAGCCTCTTTAGGATAGTTCTGGTCAACAGTCTTGGGTCTGATAACGCTAACCTCATTAGATAAACCTGCTTTATTAATCAGCTCTCTTGCCTCATCTTTGTCCTCAAAACAATAAAAATACTTAATCTGCTTTACAGAAGACTTAACTAACACCATTATCTACGACCAACTTTTTCTTTTCAATAGCTCTAACTTCCTTGGAAAAAGCAATCTGTCTTTCCTCAAATCCAGGATAAGCCACTCCCCCGTCTGAATAAGGTTTAAGAATATAAGATGTTGCACTCCCTAAATCACTTGAACCTTCTGGGATGGCAGTATAAATTGGCCGGCTTCTTGCAACTTCAACAAGCCAAGAGGCATCTTGCTTTTTAGGAACAATATTTCCATCACTTAATAAATTACAATCAAGGCTTTTAATAAGCCTTGTCAAACCCAGCCAATTTCCCCTGATTCTAAAAGTTATAGCTCTTGGCTTAGCATTATTTGCCATCCTAAAAAAACAGAGCAAATCCAATATTTAAGGATTTATGTATTGAGAAGAGTATATTCAAAAGAAGATAAGCGTCCCGGAGAGGACTCGAACCTCTGACCCTCTGATTTCTGCTAATCTTCATCAACAGCACGGGTTGATGTTACTGATTAAAGACTTCAAAATCTTTATTTTTAACAGTCAGATGCTCTACCTACTGAGCTACCGGGACACTTGAAAATTAGAAATAAAACGCATTTTTAAGGCTTTTCCTTCAACTTTAAACCCATGTCATAAGGTAATTTTTTCCTTGCCCTATGCCCCTCAAGAAATGAATAAACATTGCTATGTTTGCTTCCCTTAATCATATTTTCAACTGCCTGCATCACACACTTCATGTCTTCCGCAGCTGCAATAATCCCAACACAGTTATCCTCAACCCTTATAAAAGATTCTGATAAATGCTCCAGTACCTCTCTTACTCTTCCGTGCTTGCCTATCAGTCTCCCCTTTATCTCTTCTTTTCTCTTGCCAGATTTTGCAGGAATAAAAATTTTTTCAAAAATAAAATCCTCGTCTTTCAAAGCCAAAGCCTCGTCTGCAGGAAATCCAAATGCAACAGCATCCAAAACTCTTTCTGCAATAAATTCATCTTCTTCTTTTCCTGAAAATAAAACCTCTTTACCAATAGAAATCTTAATATTAAGCTCTTTCTCAAGCTTGTTTTTTACTTTTTTTATTCTTCCAATATGCTCAAAAAATGTTCTTTCCATTTTTCAATTGGTAATATAATCGGGTGTCCTTTCCCTTAAACAAAATGGGGAAGCTGTAACCTCTACAGCATCTTTTAAACTAAACCAGAAAATCAATCTGCCTGCTAACTCATCATTTTTATCCTGCTCTATCCTTTTATCAACAACCCTATCAGCTTCTGGCCATAATGACATTCCACCAGTCCCCATTTTAAAACTCCCCCTCAACTTCTTTGAAGATTCCTTTTCTTTTCAGCCACTGAATTTCAGTTGGAGAATACTTAAATAAAACCTCTCCTTTCTCATCTCCACCAAGCTCCCAAGGCTCAACAAGAACAACATCTCCTTCTTTAATCCACATCTTAATCTTAACTCTTCCAGGAACCCTGCAATTCCTTGTTTTCCCATCCATACATCTTACTAACATCCTTTTTCCACCAACCCTCTGCTCAACAACACCCAAAACTTCCCTGCCTCTCGGCACCTTCACTCTAATTGGTTGCTGTACCTGATTATTCTGGTTATAGTTATTAAAACCCATAATTTATCCTCGTTAGTTGCATTTATAAAGTTATTTAATTAAAAAAGCGCAGACCCGAGAGTTTGCTTCATATAACTTATAAAAGCTGCCTTCACGCATTCTCAGTTTTGTAATCTTGCAAGCATCTTAACTTTTGTTTAGGGCTGCTCCGATCAAGGTCTGACCCATTTCGCAGAAGCCAGATCGAGCAAGGCAAAACGTCGCAGTTTGCACAAAGACTTTCACAAGCCATACTAACTCGCTCTCTCACAGCCTACCCTAAAGTCCATTGGTAAATGGCGGAGGACTAGCTCGCCAGCCTGGTCTGCATAAATTCCAAGAAAAAGTTGTTTTTAAATCTGTCTATTCACCCCAAATAATTACTCACTTAAAAACAAGCATAACTTTTCTAAAGCCCTTTTCTCTGTCCACCAAACACTCCCCCTATTCTTTACACCCATAATTTCACCAACCTCTCTAAGACTAAGACATTTATTGTCAAGGAGACCATACCTAAGATTAATAACTTTTCTTTCTTTATCAGAAAGAGTGGCAAACGCTTCATTTAATTGCAAATGATATCCCAAATCTCTATCTTTAGGAATATACTTCTTAAAATTAAAACCAAGAACAAGCCGTGGACTATTGTGATTTTTGTTCATTCTTTCTTCCTTTCTCCTTGCAGCTATAAACGCCTTAAGTCTAAGAGGAAATAAATATTCGGGATTGCACCCATAAAACTTTGAAATCCTTTGTATTGCCTCACTAGGAGGATATAATCTCAATTGTTCATAAGCCTGAAAACTAGAATAACTAATTTTTAATAACGCGGCTGCCTGTTTGGCAGTCAAATTCATTTTTAATCTTGCTTCAACTAAATTAAAATGCTTAAAAGGATAAGTCCCCCTGAATTTTCTGATAAATTTAAGTTCTCTGACCATGTAAAAAGCAACAAGACTTTAGTTTTAATGTTTTTTGTAATACCAAACCACACTTATTAAAGCAGAAATAATCAAGATTCCAGCAGCTAAGAAAGAGACTATAACAATCATATCCTCATTTGTTCTCATCTGACCTGATGATGCCAGATAAATAGACTGCACCTCGGGAGTCTTCACAACTTCCTGACTCACCTTTTTGCAGCTGGCAACCGTGAACTCTTTAGTATAAGTGTTCTCATCATCTCCAAAAGAAACAGTTGCCTTGATACTATAGCTCATTTCAGTTGCATTTTCAGGAATATCAACATAAAAAGTTTTTTCAACCTTATTGCTGTCTTCATAGTTCTCTAATTCAAAATCTTGAGAAGAGGAATATCCCAAACCCAGAATATCTAACTTCAAAGAAACATCTTCATCTTTAGTTCCAATATTTTCAACATTAGCATAAACCTTAAGTGTTTCCCCACAACTTAAAAAGTCTGCAAAACTAAGCTCATTAATTATAACACTATGCTTGTCTCTCTTTAAATCAATCTTAATATAATTATCGTCGCAGATACTATCTTCTGCATAAACATAAACTGCAAATTCATGTCCAGCCCCTATATCTTTCGGAACTTTTATTTCAAGTGTAGCATATTCATACTTGCCAGAGTCAACATCAACACTGTCATCCTTACTTCCAATATCCCTATCATCTGTCAAGTCATAAAGAGATGCAAAAACTTCAAAGCTCCTGTCATCTTTATCTTTATTCTCAACTTTAATCTTCACTTCAATTGTCTCTCCAGGTTTAAAATCATCCCCAGAATCCGGATTTTTTATTGTCAGCTTGACTAATCCTGATTTATTTTCACATCTGTCTACATCTGAAAATGCCGGCGGGTTTTCAATACAGCTTCCAATACAACAATTTCCCTCAGCAGAATCTATCAAACTTCCAGAACAATAACTGTTATTTCCGCAAATAATTCCTCCCTTTTCACTGCAGCTTGCAAGATTTCCAGCCTTAAAGCTTGAAAAACTATTAATCTCAAAACTTAAATCATTTCCAAAATAATTTACATTACTGCAAATTCCAGAAGAGCACAAACTTGTAATTTCTGAATAATTTCCAGTAAAATAGGGTGAATAATACAAGTCACTATCATTGGCCACGTTATACAAGCTTACTCTTGCTCTCTTGCCGCTTAAATCTGTAAATTTGCCCGTGTCTAAAGCAGCCAAACTCTGCAAAATTTTTACATATTTGTCAATATTCACAACGTTTCTCAGGTCAACACTTTCTAAAAATTCTATTTTTCCAAAAGAATTCTGGATAAAGAACCCCAAGAAATTTGTCAGACCAACCTCATTAGTCCCAGAAAAGTCGTTTGTCACATAATTATTAGTTAAAGGAATATTACTCACTCTTGCCTGCCATTCATGAGAAACATTAAATTCTCCATCGCTAACCACTGCGCTTATATCATAATATCCTGCATTAGCTGAACTAAAAGTCATGCTGTCAAAAGTTGAACTAAGATTCCCATTAATAAACCACTGAACATTTGCAGAAGAATCTTCATCATGCCATGTAATATTAAACTCTTGCACCTCATTATCTGCAAGTATAGGATTATCGTTCGGATAAAAACTGTCTATAACTGGCATTTGATTATCTCCAACAAAAACATTTAACTCTTTTGAATCTTCAAGAATGCCATCACTCACTGTCACAAAAAATACATAGCTTCCAGAATCACCGTAGCCAGTCTGCCATGTGAAAATATTTCCATTTTGTAAGAATCTTGAATCATTTATTGAATAAGTTAAGTTATCCCCGTCAATATCAGTTGCAAAAGCTTCAACTATAATCAAACTTCCTTCTAAAACAGAGACGCTAATGAAACTTTGAAGAACAGGTGCGTCATTTACAGGAAGAACAGTCAGGGTAGAATTATTTGAATATGCCGCATCTTTTCCATCGCTTGCTGTAAATCTCACAACTTCACTTCCACTCCAGTTAGGATTTCCAATAAAGTTTACAGCAGAACCATTGAAACTTGCCAGAATATTTGAATTTCCTGAAATTCCATAACTCAAGCTTTCATTATCCCCATCATAAAAATATCCTGATACATCAAAACCAAAACTAACATCTTCATCAAAAGTCATATCTGCAATTGTGCCATTAAATTTTGGCTCTCTGTTCTTATTCAAAACATTTAGGTTTACTTCCTGACTATCATACAAGACACCATCTGAAACAGAAATATTTACATTATAGCTTCCAGAATCTCCATAGCCAGTCTGCCATGTGAAAATATTTCCATTTTGTGTAAATCTTGAATCATTTATTGAATAAGTTAAGTTATCCCCATCTGCATCAAGAGCAACAGCATTAATAAACACCAAGTCTGTTTCATTAACAATTATATTCTGAATATTTTGCAAGACCGGTGCATCAGGTGCATCTATTCTAAATGTCCAGTTAGAAGAAGCAAATGCATAATTTACCCCATCAAAACACCTGACATTCCATGTATAATTGCCATCATTAATATCACTTGCCCAGAAACTTCCGATACTGCCATTGCTGACATAACCAAAAGCCAATAATTCAAAGACTCCCGCACTATTGTTCACATCACTGTAAAAAGCACAGGATAAATAACTATCTTTATTATCTGTGACAGAAAAATTAAAAGTCAGATTCTCGTTTATAAATCTTGAATTATACAAACTATCATTAACCGGACTTATCAAGCTTACAACCGGAGGTTCTGCATCAGCTGAATTTGACATTCCTTTTGTAGGCCAGTCAAACAAAACCCAGCTGCTTCCACCATCAGAAGCTCTTCCTAAACTCTGCCCGATTCCTGGAACACTTAAATTTCCAGAGCCGTATGTAACCTCATCTAAGGTGATATTTCCACATGAAAGATAAATTGTATCCCCATCATTATTCAAACGATTACTCCAGTCAAAAGCAGCAAATCCATAAGCAGAAAGACTGCCACTTAATGTCCTTATATTTCCTGCTAAATCTTCCAAAATGCAGCCTGTCAAATTATAAGGATAATTTTCAGGATTATAAATTTCAACCCAATCACTTTCTGAAGCGGAATTTGAAACAAATTCATTAATATAAATCTTTCCTGAAATAAAAATCCTTATTTCTTCAGAATCAGAAAAGATTCCATCAGTTACATTTACATTAAAAATATAATTTCCTGCACTTCCTAATGAGGTCTGCCATGTGAAGATACTGCTGTTATCCATTATATGAAAGAACTTAGAATCATTTATGCTGTATGTCAGCTCATCTGCATCTGCATCAAGAGCAACAGCATTAACAACAATATTCTCTCCCTCAATAGTATAAACATCTGCAAAACTCTGGAGAACAGGTGCATCATTTACAGGAAGAACAGTCAATGTTACATTATTGCTGTAAGTGGAGTTTATTCCATCACTTGCTATGAACCTCAAATATCTTTCTCCGTTAAAATCAGAAGCAGGATATAGGGAAACATTTCCATTATTAATCACAACTGAAATATTGCTGATGGGGGTATAACCAAATGTTAAAGAATCCCCCTCATAATCCGCAAAATAACTTGCAAGGTTATAAGTATTAAGCTGGTTTTCATCTTCATTAAAAATTTTGTTAGGGATGCCAGAAACCAAAACAGGCGCGTCATTTCTGCAATTCTGGTCAATATCATCCATTATTTCTGTCGCGTTGGGGTTTATTGAGGAATTATTGTCATTGCAGTCACTTCCAACAGTTCCAATCTCATTTGGACATTGCAAAGCCTTATTCATGATGTTATACCCAAAAAGACAGAATCCATCAGCATCAACATCAGCTAAATCGAATCCATCGCAGTTCTCATCAATATAATTATAAGGAATTTCTGTCGCGTTGGGGTTTATTGAGGAATTATTGTCATTGCAGTCATTATCAAAGAATCCGTCATTATCTCTATCCTGCCCGGACAAAGCAAGTTTTAAAGCATTCTTGAACATTAATTCTGTGCTTGCAGTCCAGTATTCTGTTGCAGGCAATCCAAAGAATATTGTTCTTGTTTTTCTTGTCTCATCTATCTCATTTGCAATTACCGGGTCATTCCAATGCTGGCTTCCAATTGCAATTGCAATATTCTTTACATAAGATGGTTTGGTGTTAAGATAATAAACATCTCCCCACCCTGTATAAACCCTTATCTGGTCAAACTCATCTCTTGAAACATTCTGCAATATCACACTGTTATTATCATAAATCTTAATTCTTGTCTGACCTGCTGCCTGCCCAAAAGAAGAACCCCATGCAGCTTTTGCTATTTCATTATTCAAAAATACACTGCTGACATTTTTATAAGGAATAAAATTTCTATTGTTTAAGCTGTCTTCTATAAAAATCATGCCATAAGCTGAAAAATTTGTTGAAGAAACACTTGAATCTTTTACTTCATGCCATGTATATCCCTGAGAATTAAATATAGATATTATTGCGCTATTCGGAGATTTAGAATCTTTTGTGACATATACAATATCATAGGCGTCTGCTAATGAAACAAAAGACACTATTAATGCAAGAATTAAAATAAAAACCGGTTTATTCACCTAGTTCCAGCTCTTTTTTTGTTTAGGTTATTTACCCCTTTGTTATCAGAATCCTCACTCAAACTTTCAATTCTCTTAGCCCGCTTATTCTGACCTTTATAATAAATAACAATAAGCCAGATAAAAACAACAATAAGCATAATAGTCATAAGGCCGGCTATAAACTGCACCCAATTAATATTCTCAAACTTATCTGCAATTGCCTGTCCTGTAAGAGAAATTATCCCTGAATTTTCTATATCTTCTGAATCTTCTCCATCGCTCTCTGAATCAGAAGAACTGTAATCCCCAACCTTAATTATAACATTAGAAGCAAGACCAACTCCACTTCCATTAACACTGCTTGGAACAAATTTCACATTAATCCTGCTGTTATATACTCCCTCTTTGCTTAATTTTACATTAAACCATGCTTTTTTCTCATCTCCAGGTTCAAGAACAAAAAACTTGTCAAGGATATTAATTTCTTTTTCCAAATCACCTGAAACAGAAACACTAACATTTACAGAAACATTATTCACATTTTTTACAAGTATAGACCTTTCAATACTGTCTCCTGGCTCTACAGTTAAAATCATTTTAGCATTTCCAATGCTTCCAGTTATTGCAAGAACACTGCTAGAAAAAATCAGGACAAACAACAGCACCATACATAAACTTTTTATTTTCACATGATTAAACATAGTATTACTTTCCAATTACAGTTATTCTATAAAAAAATCATATATAAACATTATTGCTTTTTAGGATATAATTTTTGGTATTACTCAAACCTGATGAAAATCATGAGGTTATGGGTGTTGTAGCATAGGGCTTTCCAACAATCATTTTAACCGGAACTGTATTTCCAGACATTGCTAAAGGAACTAAAATCATGTCTCTGTTAGCATTATCTTCAATAAACAAGACAGCAGGCCAGGTTTTTTCACCATCCCCAAGATTTGCCAAATCAAAATTATATACTCTTGCCAGCTGGCTTAAGGTTCCAATAACAATCCATCCACCCTCTTTGAGTTTTATTTTTGGCAGTTCAGTATTTCCACTCTCTGTCCAGCTAATATTGATATAACCTCCTGTTCTGCCGGTTGTAAAATTCAAAACAGTGTTGTCAAACAAGCTTGCCTGAGTAGAATAAACTCCATCAGAATTTTCAAGTTTTACTGTCTTTGCCTCTCTGGTTATAACATCTGTAATTTTCACTCTTCCCAAATCATTATCCTGTATTGCAATATAGCTTATTTCTAAGATTCTTCCTTTATCTTCGGGGTTCACAATAACCCAATCCAATGTTCTGGCAGGCTCTCCTTCAATAACCTTTATGTATCCCTGGTCATTGCTGACAGCCATATGAGAAAGATAAACAGATGGCGACAGACTTTCATAATAATTCTGGTTAGTATAATGCGCAAATATTATTTTTTCTGCACCATGGCTTCCAGACAACGCAGAATCAAACTCAACTTCTGCAAAACAAGAAGCATAAGTGCACCCCGTTGTTGAAACTCTTATAAAATTTCCAATTTCAGCACTTTTATACAGCTGATTATAACTAATTCCAACACCATTAGAGTCTTCTCCCTTGCAAACAGAAGAGCATGATAACTGGTAAATTGTTTTTTTGGCAGGCTCCCTAAGGCAAATCCCATCCTCACATCCATGCTCGCAATTATGATTTTCCCATGAAACAAACCGGTCTTCACAATATGCCTCATTTAAGGTTATTGAATTAATGCAATAATCTGTAACTGGCTCAATACAACTGCATAAAGCCCCATTTTCATAAGAACATGAACATGAATATGTATTCCCTTTGGTTCTGTAGTCCTTGCCGCCATCAGAATCAGCACATGCCTGCACACCCCCCTCTTCATTACCTGCTCCAACACAAGCCCCATTCAAACAGCCATTACCACACTTTTTGTAAACTGTTCTTACTCTCCCATACTTGCAATAATATTCTACTACTTTATTCTTTGAACAATAATCAATTTTTTCAGACTTTATGCCATTGTTTAAAAGATAGCCTGTGAATCCCTGTATAAAATAACTTGAATCATCATTTATATTTTTCACAATCGGATAAATTGTGTCATCGCTGTCTATGCAATTCTCGCTAAAAATAACACTTCCAGTTATCAGCTTGTCTGACATAATCACAAACACAAGAAGAGCAAGAATTAATGGCAGAATAATCTTCACAGAAAAATATCTGTTGCCCATTCTCTTTTTTCTGCTAACCATAATACTAACAACACTCAAAAGAAGTTTTTAAATCTTTTTGAAAAGTCGGCTTTGTAAAATAAGTCATTAAATTGGGTTACTTTTTTTACAGAAAAAATTAAGATTTGAAATAGTTAAAAATATCTCTATTATCCATAATTTCTGCAATAAAATCCTCATCTACTTCTTTTTTATTATTTATAGGTAATTTAATCTTTAATCTTTCTAATTTCTGTTTGTAGCATTTTCTACCATAGCCATATCTCCATCTTTCAATATTTAATAAAAGGGTAATAAAAAGTAGTGTTGTTTTTTTCATTTCTTTTAATGGAGTTAAAACTCCAACATTATCATAAGCAGAAAACTTGTAATTATGGTATTTTGTGGTTAATGGTTTTCCATCATAAGCAATAGTTATACAATCTTTATGGGTATTTTCTTCGGGTATATCATAAAACCCTGCAATGCCATTATTCACATCTGAACAGGAAATTAAAGGTATTTCTCCTTTTCTCAATTTATTAATAGAATGATACTCTCCAGAATTAACACTAAATAAATCTTTAATTTCAAATTCTTCTTTTTTGTGTTTATAATCAATATCTTCTATTTGCTGTTTTTTAGGTTTCAATTCAGCAACCATTTTTAAAAAGTTTAATTTTGTTTTAAATTCAGATGGATTTAAAACTTCAACCCTGCCTATTCTTTCAGGGGTTAATTGCCTACCATACATAAATCTCCATTTATTATGCCTTATTATTGAAGAAATATAAAAAAGAAATTCCATAGGGTATTTTTGCTTTGGGATTAAAGTTAAACAATTATCATCAACACAGCAATTATACAACTGAACAAATGCCTCTCCTATACTCCCTGTGCTTGGAACAGAAATAAAGGGTGGTTGAAATTTCGTTTTAACACTAAAAAAACCATAACAGCCATTATCCTCTGCTTGAGATGATATTAAAAGAGTTTTTCCATTATCTAAATCTTCTTTATTATGATATTCTCTTTGTCCATAATCTATATCAAATAATTCTGATAGTTTCATTTTAAATCTTTAAGTTTATTTTCAAACTTAATATCAAAAGCGATATTCCCCCTAATTAAATTTTCAATTTCATTCTCTAATTGTTCTGTAGTTATTTCTTCTTCATCTAAATAATTTTCAGGTATTAATTCTAAATTTTCATCATCATAATCTACAATAGAAGATTTTTGAAATTCTGGTATATTTTCAACTTTAATATTTTGATTTACTATGAATGATTGTAATAAATCTTTTATCTTTGGAAAATCATTTTTTGCTCTTGGATTTTCTAATCTCTTTCCCTTCTTTTTTAAAAAACCATCATTTAATGCTCTAACCCATAAAACTTTTTGATTTTTAGGGTGGGAAATACCCTTTTTAACAAATAAACCAACACTATGCACCCCAACAGGATAGAATAAATCATCTGGAAACGTTACAACAGATAAAAGGGTATTATTCTCTAATAGATTTTTTCTCCACTGCATATAACTGCCAGATTTAACCATACAAGAATAAGGCAATACTGAAAATAATAAACCACTATCTTGCATTTGTTTTAAGGCATAATCTACAAATTTATACTCTTTTTCATCACTGCTTTTTAAGGCAAATGGGGGGTTCATTAAAACTTTAGTTATTATCTGTTCTCCCTCTTTATATTCTGGCTCATATTTTCCGTAATCTCCTTTTGAATTTATATTTTTTTGGAAGCAATTTCCTTCAATAATATTATTTTTCCCATCACCCCTAAATATCATATTAACAAGAGCAAGAGCAACAACTGATGGCTCTTGTTCAATTCCATAGATATTTTTTTCTTTAAACTTATTAATCTGTTTTTCATTTGAGTTCTTTTTTGCGTGGTCAAAGGCAGATACAAGAAAACCCCCCGTTCCACAAGTTGGGTCAAAAATATAATCATTAGAATTAACATTTAAAACTTCTGTGGCAAAATGGGTTATATGTCTCGGGGTTAATACAATTCCTATCTCTTTCGCACCATTTCCATACTTTAAAAATACCTCATAAAACTTACCTAAAACATCCGTTCCAGAGTTCATAGCAGAACGGATGTTTAATAAATTGAGTTCTTGTATTGTCTGCACTATTGCTTTTTTCCATTTAATGTGATTATCTGTTGAAGGTGGTAAAACTATCTTAATTTGATTTTTAAAATCTCCTTTTTTCTCTATTTCTAAAACATTTTCAACTCTTGAATTAATATCTCTCATTAAACCTATAGGTGTGGCGTCGATATTTGGTGGCGTTTCATCAATTAAAGATAAAAGAATAGCAGACATAACTTTTGCTCTCTCATTTTTATTTATTGCACCTAAATGCAATAATTCATTTATTTTTTCTGCTTTTTTCAAAAATAGTTTTTCATCTATAACAACATCCCTAATATCTGGCGAATTATTATTTAAAATAATCTCAACTTCTTCTGGTTTAAATAATCCAGAAGCTTTTTTATCATTAATTTTTATTGTTTCCCATTTTTTCCCATCAAAATATTCACTTTCAATCAAATAACTATCCGTTCTATTCCCAGCAATTCCAGAAATTATAATAGCATTAACTTGTGATTTTTTATTTATTTCTTCTGCATAATCTCGTGCTTCGTTTATTGCTTGTTGAAGTTGCTTATGCTCTTTTTTACTTTCAATAACCCAAAATTTAGTTTCAGAAAGTTTAACTATATTTTCAGGTTTAGTTTGTCCTAAACCCTTCTTTAATTCAGGATGTGTTAAACATTCTCCTTGCGTATAAACTTGTCCGTCGTCGGTTCTTGAAGGATTTTTTATATTCCATCCTAAACTTTCTAATTGTTCTTTAATAAAGATATAAGCATCAACTTCACTATTTCTTATGAGCATTTTTCCTTTTATCCACCTCTTAATATCAAAAGGAATATTACTATTTAAATTGTTCGGTTGCTTTTTCTTAACTTTGCAATAGTGATAGTTTTTCATTCTCTCGCCTCTTTCTCAACGATAAACTCGCCTTTAATTCCTAATTCTAAAATCTCTTGAATTACAACACAAACATTATGACATAGAATTTTTAACAATAATTCATTAATTTGTGCAGTTTGAGATTTACTTCTTAAATTGTCTTTAAACTTTGTTTTAATCATATGAAAGCAAGTTTCAGCATTACTTCTTTTATGATAGTGTTCAAGAAATTCATCATGCTTATATAAGAAATAATGATACATCTTTTTCCAGACAGCACAACCACCTCTCTTTCCTGTAACATTTTTCTTGAATGGAATAAAAGGAGTTGCACCGACTTCTTCAATTACCTTAAAGTTTTCTCTACCATTGTATGCTTTATCTCCACTAACTTCATTCATGTTAAAAACTTCTGCTGTCTTTCTTACTAATTCTGCAAGTTGAGGACTATCATTTTCTTGTCCTTCTGTGATTTTAACTCCTGTTATGATATTAGTTTTTACTCCAGAGCATAAATGGGCTTTTAACCAAACTCTATGTTTTCTTTCTTTTCCCCATTTATAATCAAACCATCTGGCAAACCTACAAGTTGAAAATCCAGAACTATCAACTGCAAAATTATCTTCAATCTCTCTTAATGGAGTTGAACTTAAAGCAATTAACTCTTTTAGTATTGGTGTCAATTCTTCCTTGTTCATGTAATTGCTTACACTCATATAAGTTGGCACATTCTCAATTAATCCCATTTCTTTTGCTATCTTAACATCACTCATAAATCTCCTTAAAGAAAATGTTGAATAAACTTTTAGAGCAGAAGAAAAAATCATCTCTGAAATTGGTAAGTTTGGTCTGCCAAATTTGTATTCTGGCTGTTCTACATTATCACTTAAATCTTTAAGCAATTTCATAAAAACTATTTTCTCGTTTGTTTGTGCTGTATCGTATGCTTTCCAATCTTGCTTATAAGTTACTCTTACTCCTTTTGTAGTTGTTATCTTGCCTTCTTCATCAATCTGTTTTTTAATATAAAATTCGACTGCATAGATATGTTTGCATTTCTTTTTTCTTAATTCACAATCAGGACAAGAGCATACAGGGTTTTCTCTATCTACTCTTACTTTATATGCCTTGAAAGAAGTTTGAGAGCCAACTACCCAATAGTCATTTTTCCTTGCTATTCTGCCTCTTTGGAAAATTAACTTGCCTCGTTCTTCTCGGCTTAAATTCCCTATGTCTATTTCTTGTGTTTTCATATAAGTATATAGGTATAGGGGTATATAAATATATCTATACTGCACTACATATATACTTAAACACCATAATCTTTAAATACTCATAAAGGTATAAAAGTATATGGTTAAGAAAAAAACAAGTTTGGTGATTGATGAAGATTTATGGCAAGATGTAAAAATTCATTGTATCAAAGAAAAAAGAGATATTTCTGAATGGCTTACAGAATTAATTAAGAAAGAACTCAAGAAAAAGGATTAAATTTTTTTGTTGGACTTTTTTTACAAACAATACTTATTTTACAAAGCCTGAAAAGTCTAATAAACGCAATCAGGTTTTTGCCAGCCAATTGTGGTTGCAGTTGTGTAAGGTTTTGCAATTCCTACCTCGGATGTTCCAACTGCTTTAAGAGGAATTAAAGTCATATTATTGTTTATAGTATACTGCCCTACACCATCTTTCTCTATATATAAGACTGCAGGCCAACCCAATTCATCCCCAGTAATACGATAGGTTGTGTCTAATTCATAAGTTCTTGCTAATTGTTCAAATGTTCCAATTGCAATCCAATTTCCATCTACAAGTTTTATTTTAGGAGCTTCTGTATTCTTTGAAACAGTCCATGTTAAACTTACCAAGGTTCCAGCACTATTAACCTTAATTGCATAACTCTGTCCATCAAATAGATTTGTAGTTGCAGTATATTCCCCATATGTCCCGCCACTACTTGTAACAGTTGCTGTTAATGACTCTCCAGTTATAGCATCTACAAACTTAACTGTACCAGATGTTGCTGTGCTTATGGTGATTGTATCAATCTCTAAAATTCTTCCTTTGTCTCCAGCATCCACAACAATCCAATCCCCTTCTTTAGCCCATTCCCCTTCTTTAACACGAATATACCCTTTACCAATGCTAGGATTAATAACTTGATGGGCCAAAACTAAACTAATCAGGGTTGAAGATGTTGCAGTGTCATAAGCAAAATTTATTGTCTTCTCCCCTTTGCTTCCTGCTAAAGCAGATAAGAAAGTAACTCTTGCAAACTGGGTATTGTCTGTATCAACTATTATCCCAGCATTATTCGTATTATTAATTATCACGACACCATTTTGATTTGTCTTAACAGAATAATTTATTGTCAAATCATTTGAACTCAAACCTTTTCCAATACAAGAGAATGTATCCTTGCAATCATAAAGGCAATTTAATGAAAGGAGTAGCTTTCCTTTAATAATACATCCTCCATCGCCACATCCATTAGGACAAATATGGTCTTTTCCAGCAACAACATTACCTTTACAATAGTATTCTATATTACAGAGGTCATAAGTATTAATATAAAATCCTCTTTCGTCTAACCCAGATACTCTGCCCTTAACAATATAGTCTATGCCACCATCACTATCAGTACATTTAGTAGAAGTTGGGCAATTAGCCGAAGGATCGCTAACACACGCCCATGTACCCCCAGCACAACTGCATCTAGTTACTTTAGCACTATTAGAACAAAGATAATAAACAAACTGCCCAGAGCTACAATATTTACTAGTACAAAACCCATCTAAACACATTTGGTCTGTAGCACATTTAGTAGAATCTATGCATGCAGAAGAACACACCCCATTATAAGCAACACTAACCTTAGCACAATCTGCATTGCACTTGCTAGAGTATGTCTTGCCGTCACTTCCGCAGACAGGCTCGTAAACATCCGGACATGCACATGTTGAAGGACATTTAGTTTCAGGTTTATCATTACACATCCAATAACTACTCTTACTACATTCACATTTGGTTACCTTGCTGCCATCAGGGCAAATATAATACTGAACTTGCCCAAGATTACAAACACACGCCCCGTCAACACAGCCATTTGGGCATTTAATATATTTTGATCTTCCCCTTCCATTCACACAAAGCCTTTCAATAACAACAGTATTTCTAGAATAACAAACATCTTCATACTCCCTTGATTTTTTAGACGAACTTAACTTAACAAAACCCTTTGTAAAAAAACTCTGGTCATCATTTATATTCTTAACAATAGGGTAAATAGTATTATCGCTGTCCTCGCAAACATAAGATGCAACAGCATTGCCTGTAATTCTAGAAGAGAAAATTAATACAAGCACAAGAATTATAAGAATAACTGGAATCAAAATCTTCATAAGATTAGACTTTTTATTTACAGCAATTTCTTTTTTCATCACTCTTTTTTTCTTAGCCATGTTAACTATAACTACATAATTCCTATGTTTTTAAATTACTAACTGCCCTAGCTTTCTGTTAAATTATATTAAGATAAATAAATTCCATTGATTTACTTAGTGTTTTATTTAATTAACAAAATCACGACTATCTTACACAAGCCCCGTCTTTGCAATCACCCGGGCATCCATAAAGTTTAGCATTCCTTATTGTTCCTTTTTCACAATAATACTCTGCAACAACATTAACATCCTCGCATCTGTCATAAACAGTTGTATACCCCTGTGTGACATTTCCGGCAATAAAAAAACTCTCATCATCTGTAACCTTGTTCACAATAGGATAAATAGTATTATCGCTGTCTATGCATTTTGAATAAACAGAATTTCCAGTAAGCCCTGAATTAAAAACAATAAACAAAACCAGCAACAATAACGCTATAAGAATAATTGGAAGCAAGATTCTGCATATCAAATTTCTTCTTGAACAGATTATCTCACTCTCTTGTTCAGCAATTTTTTTATTAACTGGCTTTTTAATCACTCTTTTCCCTGCCATAAGAAGTTTAGTATTTCAATCTTTATAAACCTTTCAAAAATACTCGACATCAACACTGCCTGCACTAAGGCTAACCGGGTCATTATTCTCAAGTGTTGCATAATTGCTCCAGGAATTCCCGTTCCATACCTGCCCGTAAACCCTTCCCTTCAAATGCAGAGGATAAGGTTTATTTGTAACTTTTGTTAAAATCATTTCATCTGAATCAGAGTCAGCAGCTAAATTCAGCCAGTAAGCAATATAGCTTCCAAGTGTACTTCCTTCATCCCCCCATGAACCGTCCCAAATTCTGTAATAGCTTCCAAATACAACCATTGCCCTGCCTGATGAATCATACTCCACATCTATATCTTTAATTCCTGAAGTTTCTCCCAATAATTTGCTATTGCCCCATTGGCTTCCATCCCAAACTTGTGCCCTTACATGTCCATCATAACTCTTTGAGACTAAGACGCATTCATTTGAAACAGGCGAACAAGCAAGCTCTACATATTTTGGCCCGCTGTAAGGAGAGCTTACATCTCCTGAAGAAGAATCAATTGTGTTCCCTTCTCCCCCCCATGAATTTCCATCCCACATTTTATACTGGATTAATCTATCAGTATAATCTATCCATACAACCATTGCCCTGCCTGATGAATCATATTCAACATCAACACTTCCTTTTGAATTTGTTTCTAGTACTGCCTTGTTTCCAAATCCAACCCCGCTCCAAACCTGAGCATAAACCTTAAAAACACTTCCTGCAAATACAGAACCTGTTGTAACTAAAACCATATCATCTGAGGTGGGGTCTCTATCCATTTCAAACCATAAAGGTATTCCAAATGTAGACTGAGCTGAACTCTCAACACTCCAGGAGTTGCCGTCCCAGATTCTGTATTTTGGGGTATTTGTAGAATCAGAATAAATTGCCATAACATTATTATTGCTTCCGAAACTTTCTAGTGCATGAGTCTTAGAATTAAAGTAATAATAATGAACCTGCCCGCCTAATTCAATATCATCCCCCCACCCAGAGCTCTCTCCCCAGGTTCTTGCATAATATCTTTTATAATCATTATTATATCCTGTTGCTCCCACCATCATAATCATCTGGTCATTGCTAGACTCTAAATCCATCTGCCTTGAATACTTTCTATAGGGCATTTCAACAGAGTCCTGCGCATTTGTCCATCCATTATCCCATTCAATTGACTTTGGAAGCTCTGATGCCCATGCAACCATTGCAACCCCAGTCCCGTTTGTAACATTTGTACCATTTGTAACATTATTCACACATGCCCCATTAAAACAATATTGTGAAGGCAGGCAATTCTGAACAAGAGTATTAGTAACATTATTCATACACACTCCTCCAACACACATTGGAACTGTGCTGACATTGATAACACTGTTTCCCTGACATGCCAGGTAAGAACTCTGCTGTCCGCAGTCTGAATCAAAAGTGCAAGAAACACTGCTGATAACTCTTATAGTTCTGGTTACAGCATTGTTATTTAAGTTAATATCAAAAACACCGGGAGTAGCTATATTTGTAGTGATAGTTAGATTATAATATCCTGGAGCACATGTCATGTTAACATAAGGTGAATAAGTTCTCCTCTGTTGTGTTGCACCCGGTGCTAAATTGACAGCATCTTGGAATGATGACCATACAGAGCATCCATTTCCAGAGATTGTTACATTTTCTGCAAAATTTCCAAGATTAGAAACATTAATCCACATGATATATCTTTGATTTTGAACCAAATCAGGTATTGGGTCTAAAATAACAGAATTAAGAGAAGTTGTTGTAGATATCAGGAAAGCAGATGCCGCTATATCATGAACCTCTCCGATACAAACCCCATTTGCACATTCAAAAGTACAATTCTGAATATTTAATGAAGAAACTAAACTGCTGCATGAACTCTGGCTTGTTCCCGGATTAGTGCATGTATAAGCTGTGTAATTCTGTGAAACATTATCTCCTGCACAGAAAGAAAACCCTGTAAATCCATCTGTTCCACAATCTAAATTGCTGATGCATTCAATAACATTATGTTCGCAATAAGCATTTTGCTGTTCCTGATTTACACAAACATCTTCTGTATACAAATCTCCATCGTTGCAGTCAGCATCAACCACGCAGGCAACATCATTTATATTCAAATCTCTTGTTTCTGAATTCCCAATATTATTAAATTCATCTGTGCAAAGAATTCTCCAATGATAGCTTCCAGAAGTTGTAAAATCATAATCAAATTGAGTAGTAATTCCTCTTGTAACAGAAGAAGAAACAACAGGATTTCCATCCTCAAGAATATTCAAACTGCAATTTGCAATAGGAGAATCATCATTTACAATAAATCTAAATCCAACCAAAACATTTGTAAAGTTATTAGAATTATTTAAGGGGCTGGACAGAGAAATAACAGGAGAGATATTTTCATTTGTATACTCACAATAAGAATTAACTGTTCCAGGATTTATACAAGTGTCAACTGTTGAAGCATTATTATCATTGCAATCGACATCAGCAGAACACGCAATTATCTGGATATTCAAATCTCTTGTTTCTGAATTCCCAATATTATTAAATTCATCTGTGCAAGAGATAAGCCAATCATGTATTCCTGCAGGAGCACTATAAGAAAATGTGAAAACTCCATTCGGTAAAACTCCAGTTGCCATAACAATTACAGAATCAAGCACAAGACTGCAGTTCATTATTGAAGAATCATCTGTAACATTAAAAACAAAATTAACATTCGGACTTGTAGTATTAATTCCATCATCAGGTGAAATCAGATTAATTACTGGATTATTAGATTCAGGCAAACAAACACCTGCAAAACACCCATTCGCACATGTCTGATTAAGAAGTGCATTAGTTACATTGGAACAATAGCTGGAAGTTGTTCCGTTATTTACGCAAGTATAATCTCTGTAATTGCCCCAAACATCATTCCCAGAAGTTCCGTCGCAAAAAAGAGGCAGAAGGAACTGGTCTGTCCCGCATTCAGTATCATTAAAACAATCTATTGTCCGGTTATGGAAACAATATGAGCTTATTAATCCTGGATTCACGCAAATATCCTGAGTATGAGAGTCTCCATCATCACAATCCAAATCAGAATAACAGTTAACAGCAACAAAACCTGCACACTCTTTAAACAATGTTCTAGCCTGAGAACTCCAGTATGTTGTTTTTGCAATTCCAAAAAAACACATCTCATTCTGCAATATTTTTCCATTCAGCAAATGGTCGCTTTGATTCCCGTATGCAATAACTGCTCCCAATCCCCCGTCACCCATATAAGCTTCAGCAACAGTTGTTAAATCCGGAGCTTTATTTTCCCAAGAAAGATAATAATACGGTTGCGATTTTATGGTGTAAGCAGGAAGAATTCCATTTATTAAATGGCGGACATATAAAATAGAATTACTGTTCAATTGAGAAATCCCGTCAGCATCTGTCAACCCCCAGTCTTTTCCATAATACCGATTAACAATAATGGTGGGATATGCCGCAATAATATTTGCAATAGCAGCTCTTGTTCTTGTAAATCTTTCATTGCCAATAAAGACAGCAGAGTATTGTGCAAAATTTGTTTTTGCAATATTTTTCTCTGCAACAAGAGTTACATTAACCCCCATTTCATTAAACACAGACATAACAGCACTATCTGGCCTCTTCACATTCTTGAGAATATAAGCAACATTTGCAGCAGAAACATAACTTGAAAATATCAGTATTAAAAATACTGCAATTAATCCTCCTTTTAAGAGTTCCCTTTTTTTCACCATAATAAAAAACATCCCACTCAGACTATATAAACACTCTTGCAAATTAAAATATACTTCAAAAGTAGTTATTTCTGTAATTACTTTTTTATAATACACTTTAGATTTGTATTTATCACTTAAAATTGATAAATAAATTAGTATCCAACTTATAAAACCCTGTGTTTTGCCACATTAATTTAAATTAAACTTATATTTTTAAATAATTCTTTTAGTTCTTGAATATTATTACAGCATCCTGCAACATAACATCTTTCTTAAATTGTTCTTCAGAAACATTCTGCATATACCCTTCTATTTGTTTTATGCTTTCTTTTATATCAAAAACTTTTTTATTTGTATCGAGTTTTTGGGATGTTCAGAAATGCGAATATCAATGAGCATTTCTGACATATCATTAAGATATAATTTGTAATCTCTTTTCATTGCAGAATTCTTATCTCATCATTTAATATCTGCTTCCTTAACTCTTTTCTTATAGTCTCATACTCAACAAGGTCTATTTTTCTGCCTACAGCTTTTTGAAGCATTCTTTTTAGCCTTATAATCTCTATTAAACCGAATTCATTGTCTACCTTGACTAATATGTCGACATCGCTGTTTTTCTTTTGCCCTCCCCGAGAATAGCTTCAAAAAATTCCTGCTTTGGTTACACCATATTTCCTAAGCAGTGGAATTATTTTCTTTTTTATTTCTTCTATGTCTTTATTCGCAACCATATTAAGATAATTGCACCCTAAGTTTTTAAGCTTTTCTTTCTAGAATTAGTATATAACATTAAATCCAATATTTTCCTCGTCGGTGTTACCTGCATAATCTGATGCCCTGATTAAGACATCATGGCTTCCTCTTGCAAATGATTTTTTTCCAGAATATGAATTGCAATTTGTGCATAATCTTTTCCATCTTGGCCTTAATTCAGAAGAATCATAATACTCTAAAGCTTTCAAATTCTCACTTGAAGCAATATTGAAGCTGACATATCTTCCATAGGTCTCATTTTCAGGAGCATAGATAGTCATATTTGGAGAGATTGTATCAACTTTCACCTGAATCTTTTTTGAGCTGATTGTTCTTGCAACATCAGCAACATCAAACCAATATTCTATAAGCTGGTTTTCATAAACAGAAACATTAGCTGATGTGGAGCACTCCTGATTTCTTCCTGAAAAGCAATTTGTAAGATTTTTCTCACTATACTCAAGAAGCAAATTCCCATATCTTAAAGTTATATTAAGCAGATTGTCCTCACTGTATTTCACATAAAAATAACTTCCGTTTACAACATTGTTTCTTCCAGGCAGCATTCTTGAAACTCTCGGTATTTTTGAGTCAACAAAAAACATAACACTGCTCTGGTTAGTATTCCCAAACCTATCAGTAGCTTTTATTGTTATATTGTGCCAGCTGTCAGCCATTCCAAAAATCTCATTAAACTTGCCATCATTAAAATTTTTAGTTCCAGAATAATTTTGGCAATCTCCACATAATCTTTTCCATCTCGGTTTTACATCAAAATAATCAATATATTCTAAATCAACTAATCCATCAACTAAAATAGTTATTGGAACAGCTCTTCCTGCATAATAAACCCCATTAACTGGAGATGTTACATTCAAGCTTGTAAATGTTGTTTCAAGGCTTAAATTAAACTTCCAGTTAGTTGAATTAAAGTGCCCGGCATGGTCTTTTGCAGAAACATAAACTTCATGCTCCCCCAATGCCATATCAACTGCAGAAGTATAAGAAACAAGAGCATCTAAACTATCTACAGCAGAAACAATTAAACTTGAAGTAACATTAACACCATCTACCTGCATGACAACACTCAACAAGTCTATTCCGGAATTTGTTCCGTATAACTCATCTATATAAACAGAAATTTTAGGCCTGAAATTGTTGACTGTTTCGCTTCCATTTGCAGGAGCATAACTGTTAAACTGCGGGGCAGTCAGGTCAATATAAAAAGTCTGGTTATGTCTTGATTCATTTGCGCAAATATTGCTCCACCATTTTAAGTTCAAAGTTCCAGCTGACCACGGTCTTGGAGGGTTAGGTATATCTTCCATGCCAAAAGGCAGAGTGTATAAAATTTCAGGAGTTCCATCCCATCTGTACCATATACTCCCTGCGCCCAAATCAAGATTAGCAAGTGTGAATGTTGGCTCTATTACATACCACCCGGCTAATCCATTAGGAACAAGAGGATTAACTGTTAGGGTTGTCTGTCTACTAAGATTCATAACATTAAGATTTCCAGCTGTAACACTGTTTAAAGTATCATTGGCAAAAAACTGCCATGTGAAATCTTCTCCATCAAATAATAAATCCTTACTTATTATGTACTCACAATTCATAACCCCAACACCAAAAGGAATACAAGTTGGAGCATAAGTCAAAGGAGTCCCTTCCCAATTTCCAACAAGCCAGATAGAACTTAGGTTAAGTTCAAAAATAGTTGCATTTATTTTTATATCAGAATAATTAAATGCACAGGCAGGACTTACATCCTCGTTTATAATAGCAGGAGGCAAATCAACAAAAAATGTTACCTCATCCATATTTGAATTCCCAGCAGAATCATTTGCATAAAATCTCCAGGTGTTCCAGCCCTCAACTGCGAAAACATCAACACTATTTCCACAAGCAATACTGACATTTCCAGCACCATTTAAAGAATACTTGCATGTCTGAAGATTTGTGTCTGTAGCAGTATAATTTAATTGGCTTACAAGATAGTTATAGGTTATATTCAATGGGTAATCAATAGAAACTACAGGGTTTATGGTGTCTAAAATTACCATTCTTGTTTCTGAATCATTTTGATTGCTTGCTGTATCAACAGAAGTCGCATTAAAATAATAAACCCCGTCTGCCAATCCAGAAAAATTAGCTGAAATTGGAGAAGCAGTTGTAAAATTAAATTGTAACAAATTCATTAAAGAATCATATAATCTGATTGTTATATTTCTTAAATTTGTATCTGTTGCAGTCGCGCTGACTAAAATAAAATCTCTGTTAAAACTGCCGCCATTAGCATATGTAGGGGCAACTAAATTAATTGTGGGAAAAATGCTGTCAACAAAAAAAGTCACGTTAATATTATCAACAACGCCATTTGTATCATTTGCATAAAACCTTATTGTTCTGCTTCCCTGCCCCAATGTCCTTGTTGTCTGAACAGCAGCTGTCTGATTTGCACAGGTGATATTTAACTGTCCTTGTTTAGCAAAACCTACACAAGGGTCTCCGCAATTAGCATTATCATAAGTGATAGAACAGCTATCAGACCCCAAAATACAGTTCCCACATGGAATCACAGCAACACTTGAATTTCCATAAGTAGAAGTATAAGCTACAATTCTATTTCCAGCTGTGCAAGTCAGAGTTGCAGTATCGTGCTCTGCAACAGTTTGAGAAAAAAACTCCTTCAAAACAGGATAAGAGAAACTTCCTGCACCTGTGAACCAAAGAGTTCCTAATCCCATAGCATCAAAAGCTAAAAAATCAATCAGGATACTGGTTGTTGTATAAGTAGCATTAAGAGGAGAATTCACAGTAAGAGTAACAGCAGAAACAAAACCAATCAACAAAGAAATAAGAACAATTCCAAATAGAATTCCAAACACCTGTCTCTTTTTCATGAAAAGACAATATATCTTTTCTATATAAACCTTGCTGACTGAAAAATAGTAGTAAAAATAAAAGAAAAAGCTATTTGCTTTATGCAGCTAATTGAACAAGCTTTTGTTTTTCTAATGCTTTTCCAATTAAAACAGCTTCAAGCTCCAATAATTTCCTTACTAGCGGGTTTGCAGAATTCAAGCTAAAAAGTTTTGTCTTGCCAAATTTTCTTTTTACAAGAACAATTTCCTGCTCTTCTAACTGCTTCCAGCATTTGAATAAAGAAGCTCTTGAAATTCCTGCTCCCTCTATGATTTCTTTTTTTGTAACTTCCATTCCCTTATTTTCAATTAGGAAATCTATAATCCTAAAAACCGGATTTTCTCCTAAAAACTTTATTAAAAGTGATTTCTCCATACAACCCCTAAAATAGAAAAGTATTTAAACTTAACTATTCAAAGTATGTTTATATAGACTTTCAAAAGAGGCAAAATGTGGAGTGACGAAGAGATAAAGGGAAAGATTTTGCATAAACTTACTCGTCTTGGAAAGTTTTCTCATTCTCATACATCAATTGATAATCTTCCAAAAGGATTTCCTCCAGAAATTAGAGGAAGAGTTAAAGATATGGCAAAAGAACTAAAAAAAGAAAGGATATTATTCAGCAAGCCAACAAGCTATGGAGAAGAAGTTTCAATTAATCCAGCAGAAAAAGATAAGATTATGTTTTACATTAATAAGTTCTTAGAAAAAAGCTAGAAAGAGTCTAACACCCTTTCATCAAGCTTACCTGCATGTTAGAAACTTCTGGCCACATTCCTTTCATGCTGGCAACATTATTTTTCTTGTCAAGGAATATTAAAGCATCTTCATATACATAAGAACCCCGGCCATATCCGACAGCTATGACTGCATTATCATTATTATTCTCTAAAATTCTTGCAATTTTAAACTTGTAGCTTGACCTGTGCCTGTCATATTGTGATGTTAAATAACCTTCACCCATAACCTTGCCATTTCTAACCACAATATTAAAATTAAGCTTGTTATTGCCAACTCTTGCTGCCTGCTCGCCATCTTCAAAAAACAATACCCCACTCTCGCCGCCACTAGCCCTTATAGAACAGCTTTTCATCGGAAGATTTTCAGCTGTTATATTAAACTCTCCTTCGCCAACAAAATAATGATTATACCCGATTCTCGAAGAAACATAGAAATAATATTCTCCTGCAACATACTGGCTTGTATTTATATCAATTGCATAAACATAAAAGAACTCATCTTGTGTTTTCATTATTTCCAGCCCGCATTCATACCTTAATGTTCCATTAGGGAAAAAAGAGCAATAATCTCCAAAATAAGCGGGCCCTGAAAGTGATGCAGAAAAATATCCGAACTTGTCTAATTCTGCAAGAGTTTCTCCTTCCCCTGGAGAAACAGAAAAACTAACAGAAACTATCTCGCCTTTCTGAACAGAAGATGGAATCTCGCTCATCTCAAATACATAAGCATAAACTCCTCCAACTAAAAATAATGCAAATACTAAACATAATGCAAATACAATTCCCTTTTTCTCACCCATAAAATTCACACTACATGCCTGTATATAAATCTGATTGATTAAAGAATAGTAGTGAAAAAATAAAAAATTGGCAGATTTACTCCAGAGGAAAATATCTCCTGTAAAATTTACCATCGAAATAAACCCTGTTCACCCCAATTTCTCTTTCATATCCTGTCTTTTCAAATTCAAGAAAACCATCGTCTCTGTCTAAAACATGCCATTTATTATTGTAAAATACTTCAAGCCATGCATGGCTTTTTTTCCTGAAATTCTTACCCTGAATAACCCTACACTGATAAGAATTTTTTAAAATATCATAACTATAAAACGCAAAATCTTCGCAACAGCCCCCTCTTTTTTCTGTTTCTATCCTAGACTAGACATATCCCCTTTTAGAAACGGGTTTTAACCTATGATTTAACCTATCGACATTGTAATAAGCTTCTTCCACATCTCTAGGAACATCAGAACATTCCAACATCACTAGAAATGCTAAAGAAGCAAGAAATTTGTTTGCCATTTAAACTTCTATAAAATTTTGATGATTAATAATCAATTGTAAACTCAATTTGTTCTGCAATAGAATTTCCAGCATCATCAAACACCTGTATATCAAGCAGATGTTCCCCTGCCCTGAATGAAACTTTTTTCAGGCAAGCCCCATTTTTTAATACAGAGCATATCTTTCTCCATCTTGGCCTTGAGTCATAATTATCCCAATACAAAATCTCGTCAAAGTTTGCATCGCTAACAGAGATATTAAAATACGAATATCTTCCAAGCTCATTATGCAAAAGCCAGTTAATTACAGGCGGCGATATGTCTACATTAACATTGGCTGTCTTGGAATTAACAGAGTTGTCAGCAATATCAGTTAGTGTGAAGTAATAATCAATATTGCTTCCGTCATAATCTGTTAAGTCAACATCTATTGAACATTCCTGTTTTTTCCCAGAAGAGCACCCTAAAAGTGTTGCTGTTCTGTAACCTTTTTCCAGGTTCCCATAGTGCAGTATCATCTCTTTAACATTATTTTCATCATATATGACAATAAATTCTCCTGAAGCAAATTTCTTTGTTTTTGGAAAGGTTTTTGATATTCTTGGAGCTTTTGAATCAACAAAAAAGCCAACTGTTTTCTCAACAGAGTTTCCAGCCCTGTCAGTTGCCCTGATTAATAATTCGTTCTCACCATCATAATAATTTAATGCCTTGGAATAACTTCCGCATCTCTCACAAAGAGTAACCCAGCTCTGCCTCAAAGCATAATATTTCTGCAATTTTGAAGCTTCATCAACAGCTATAGAAATATAAACCCTTCTTGATGTCTGAATGCTTCCCTCAAGAGGATTGGAAATTGTGATTGCAGGAGCAGATGTGTCAAACCCACCAGAAGAATTGTCCCCGCCACTGAATCCGCATGCAGGCAAATCAACGCAATGATAATCCGCTGTTGTATATGCTCCTTTTTCAAGAATCATTATGCATGCCTGACAAAGATCATGGTCACATGTATAATGCACAACCCCGCACGGGCTTTTTAGTGTCTGCCCGTAACTCAAGCAGCCTTTTGCATATCCTACAACAATATTCTCGCCATTATCACTAGTAGAAGAACACCCATTATCAGCCATGTCAATCTTTCCATCACAGTCATTATCTATGCTATCTGAACATTGTGATACTGCAAGAACATAATTAGATGATAATACTAATAAGATAATTGAAGTTAATACTAATAATGCTGGTAATAATATGCTCCCTCTATTCTTTTTATCTGCTTGTTTGTTCATTTTGATATTCTTTGTTAGTTTATTTTTTGTTTAGTTTTGTTATTTATTATCTATGTTGCTTCTCTTTGCTAATCTGTTTAATTATCCCCCTCTCTTTCCGCTTGTTAATTTGTATTATTACTAATATTATGAATCTTATTGATTCCTGTGAACATCAACATTACTGGTTGATGTATGATGTTTACATCATGTTTGATAGAAGATTTTTCTAAATCTTCTCTGTTAAGCATCAAGAGGCATTTAGCCTCTTAACTTACCCGTCCCCGAACGGATTTATTTTTTATACTGGTTTTCTCCAGTTTTTGTTTCCCGTTAAAATAAAAGAAAAATAAAAAATAAAAAAATTTGTTTAGATAGCTTCACCCCAGAAGTATATGTCGCCTTCTGAGAAGTCGCCAACACAAGGTTCTGGAAGTCCTAACTTGAAAGTTATTGCTATTTCAGATCCTGGTGAAAGGACATTGCCTGCAAAATATGCATCAAGTGCTCCTATAGCCAAATTATGGTCTACAGCATCTACAGCATCACCATCTCCATTACCATCATTCATTATGATTTCTGCATCATTGTAGAAATCAGTTGAGAATGCATCGCTGTATACAATTGGTGCATAACCTTCTGCATCTGCTCTTGGGTCACTAGCTGAACTATATGCCCCACTTGTTGCAAAATAACACAAGTGATCATGGTTGTCAACTCCTTGCTCGACTCCTAATGGATCATTTATCCATTGGTCTATGTCGCAATCATCTGTAAGTTGGTTTCCTGATGCTTGTGCACCAGCTAAGATACCTGCCCCAAGTTGAGCAGATTCCCTAATGTTCTGGCTTAACTTCAAATGATTTGTTGTTGGACATCTTGCACCGCTTGAAGCTGGGTCATAAAAGTCTGTACCAGATATAAACATATCAAGTAGAACTCCTGAGCCATCATCAGCGTCATTTCCAATCAACAATGTTGAAGAGTAAGCAACACTTCCCATTAAAACATCCATGAATTCTAAATCACCATCTACACTCAAAGCTATTATAGGATTTAAGAACCAGTATTCGTTCTCGTCCATTGTAGCTTCACCATCAACACTAATTGCCTCAACTGTGATGAAATATTCACCATACATTGAGTCAGGTGTTTCAACAGTAAGTGTACATTGGTAGTATCCCATTGTCTGATCGTCAAATAGAGTCAATACTTCTTCACCAAGTCTTGCATTGCAAGAAGCCGGGATTGTGACATTAGTTCTAAATGTGTTTACACATTCAACCTCAATGTCGTTTCCAACACCTTGGACTGCTCCGATTGTACCAACAACTTCCTGGATTTCTTCTATCTTGTTTTTATCCATAACAAGAACATTCCATTGGATTTGCTCTCCTTCAAAAGCATAGTTGTTGATTCTTTCAACCAAATTAGTACCAGCAGTTGAGCCTCTTCCTGACTGAACAGCATCATCCATTACAAGTCTGTTGTCGCACATCCAAATTCTTGGAGCGAATAATTCAGGTGTAATGTCTAAGCCAATACCAGTGCCTACACTTGTGGCAAGAACGCCATAAGCCATTGAAACTACTAGCATCACTAACATCAAACTTCCTAAAAGTTTGTTCATTTTTAATTTACGTAAACCTCCTTTCACTTGTATTTAGCATAACCACGGTTTCAAGTAGAAAGAAACAAGCCACCTTCTTCTCGCAACTTTTCCTTTTTACTTTAGTCATAAGAACCCCTACAAAATTACGATATTTAAACACTGTTGCAATAAAACATAGAGTTTCTTATTTGGGGTTTGAAAAAATATATTTCTTATTCCATATGACTTAGAGTATAGTTTTTGTACTAACTTTAAAACAACAAAAAATTAAAATTAATTATTTCTTAATTCAAATTTATCGTCATATTTTTCTTCAAAAATACTGATTATTTGAAATCTGGTTTATAGATATCACTAAGTTATAAAAAATAAAAGAAAAATAAAAAATAAAAAAATTTGTTTAGATAGCTTCACCCCAGAAGTATATGTCGCCTTCTGAGAAGTCGCCAACACAAGGTTCTGGAAGTCCTAACTTGAAAGTTATTGCTATTTCAGATCCTGGTGAAAGGACATTGCCTGCAAAATATGCATCAAGTGCTCCTATAGCCAAATTATGGTCTACAGCATCTACAGCATCACCATCTCCATTACCATCATTCATTATGATTTCTGCATCATTGTAGAAATCAGTTGAGAATGCATCGCTGTATACAATTGGTGCATAACCTTCTGCATCTGCTCTTGGGTCACTAGCTGAACTATATGCCCCACTTGTTGCAAAATAACACAAGTGATCATGGTTGTCAACTCCTTGCTCGACTCCTAATGGATCATTTATCCATTGGTCTATGTCGCAATCATCTGTAAGTTGGTTTCCTGATGCTTGTGCACCAGCTAAGATACCTGCCCCAAGTTGAGCAGATTCCCTAATGTTCTGGCTTAACTTCAAATGATTTGTTGTTGGACATCTTGCACCGCTTGAAGCTGGGTCATAAAAGTCTGTACCAGATATAAACATATCAAGTAGAACTCCTGAGCCATCATCAGCGTCATTTCCAATCAACAATGTTGAAGAGTAAGCAACACTTCCCATTAAAACATCCATGAATTCTAAATCACCATCTACACTCAAAGCTATTATAGGATTTAAGAACCAGTATTCGTTCTCGTCCATTGTAGCTTCACCATCAACACTAATTGCCTCAACTGTGATGAAATATTCACCATACATTGAGTCAGGTGTTTCAACAGTAAGTGTACATTGGTAGTATCCCATTGTCTGATCGTCAAATAGAGTCAATACTTCTTCACCAAGTCTTGCATTGCAAGAAGCCGGGATTGTGACATTAGTTCTAAATGTGTTTACACATTCAACCTCAATGTCGTTTCCAACACCTTGGACTGCTCCGATTGTACCAACAACTTCCTGGATTTCTTCTATCTTGTTTTTATCCATAACAAGAACATTCCATTGGATTTGCTCTCCTTCAAAAGCATAGTTGTTGATTCTTTCAACCAAATTAGTACCAGCAGTTGAGCCTCTTCCTGACTGAACAGCATCATCCATTACAAGTCTGTTGTCGCACATCCAAATTCTTGGAGCGAATAATTCAGGTGTAATGTCTAAGCCAATACCAGTGCCTACACTTGTGGCAAGAACGCCATAAGCCATTGAAACTACTAGCATCACTAACATCAAACTTCCTAAAAGTTTGTTCATTTTTAATTTACGTAAACCTCCTTTCACTTGTATTTAGCATAACCACGGTTTCAAGTAGAAAGAAACAAGCCACCTTCTTCTCGCAACTTTTCCTTTTTACTTTAGTCATAAGAACCCCTACAAAATTACGATATTTAAACACTGTTGCAATAAAACATAGAGTTTCTTATTTGGGGTTTGAAAAAATATATTTCTTATTCCATATGACTTAGAGTATAGTTTTTGTACTAACTTTAAAACAACAAAAAAAATTGTCCGTGTAGGAGAATTTTTTATGGGGAGATAATAGGTAAAAACCCGGAGAGGATGTACCTATTAAAAATAAAGTAAATTAACTGCCCTAAAAATTGCCTGCGAAAGAATAAAAATAGAAGTATAAATCCGGCATTGCCACAAAGACCATGCTGGGGAAGTTATGAGTATTAAAGTTGCTAGTTATATTTAAGCTTCCCGGTTTATTAAAAGACAATAATCATTTTTTGTATATCTTATCGTGACTTCAGAAATTATCAATTTCTGACAGTACTCAGGAATCTTTGATTCCTGAGATGATCAAAATCAGCAAAATATACTAAATCTGTTTGCTTATCAAGTCTAAAAACCAAAACAAAACTGCCAACCTGAACTCGCTTATACGCTTTCATATTATACCTTAAATTTTTATAATGCTCAATATCAGAACTATTTAATACTTCATCCATTTTATTAAGAAGATTTTCATAAAGTTGTTTGTTTTTATTTTCTAATTTAACAAGTATTCTATCAAGATGTTTGCTCTTCTTATATAGTCTTGGCATTTTACCTCTTTTCTACTTTTTTCTTAATTGCTCAATAGAACTAAAAGTCTCGCTATAACCTTCTTCTTCAATTTTTTCTAGCTTCTTCAAATACTCTGGTCTCAATTCTGGCTCTAAAAAGCTATCTCCATAAATCTTAACAATTAAAGCCAAAGCAGCGCTCTTATTCTTAAGACCATGCTGCGCCTTGACAATATTCAATATCCTGTCTTCCCTTTCACCTATATCAAATATATTTTGAACCATTTTAACATTTGTTATGTTTTATTATAATTTGTTATGTTTTATAATGTTTATAAACTTTTCGGTTTTTCACTACAAGCCCTTTTGAAATTAGTTCCCTTATTCTTCTAGGATTATATGTCCAAATTATACAGCCGTCTTTATCAATTAATATCTTGCCTGACTTTTCCAAATAATCAAGAATAACTAAAAAAGTCTGATACATCATTTTTCTCGGCAATTTTTTCCATAATTGATATTTCCCGCATTCCTGGCTGTGTTTATGTATTGTTCTCTCTACCATCATTACACTTTCTAATGTTGGGCTATGCAAAATACCTTGTCTCATCTTATATATACTTATATAAGAGATATATTTAAACTTTTCGGTAAAGAATTGGGCACAAACCTTAAAAAACAGCAAATCTTAATAAAAACATAAAAGAGGAAAAATGGACGGAATTGTTTTTGCAGGGTTGCTTGGAGGAATAGGGGGATTAACAAGAGGAGTAGTCGGATTGCTTAAAGCACTCTCATTAAAAAGAAAAATCCTCTGGGGCTACTACCTAATCACAGTTCTCATAGCTGTAATAATCGGAGTGTTTGTAGGGATAATTTTCAACTTTGACCCAAGACTCTCTTTGCTTGCAGGTTATGCTGGCACAGACATCTTAGAGGGAATATACAAGTCTTTTGCAGTCCAGAAAGTTTACCTCAGCCCTAAAAAATGAAAAACAAAAAAATATTTTTATTAGTCGGAATTTTTCTTCTGCTTGACGGAATTCTTAGCATATACTTCGGGCATAAATGCCTCATATTATGTGCAAATAACAATCTTTTTGGGGACATTGTTAGAGTAATAAGAGCTCTGATAGGTGCATATCTAATCTATCTTGGAAAATGAAAAAACTAAATAAGATTACTGGCTGGTTAATCCCCGTACTGATAATCCTTATTTATTCTGCTCTCTCAAACTCCTATATCTTAATTCAAAAATTCAATGCTATATTATACCAACCAGCTGCATCAGGAGTTTATCTTACCGCAGCACTTCTCGCGCTATATTTAATATTCCTCTGGCTTACAGTAGCATTTATCTTTCTAAAAAAGAAAAAAGCAAAAACAGCATTCCTGTTTACAGCTGTTTTTGGAACAATTTTCTCATTCTGGTACTATCTTGTAGGGCAATTTATCTATTATTCCTATAAAGCAGAATTTATCATCACATATAACCTTCCAATGGTGCTTGTCAATCTCGCAATAACAATAGCAATCTTGCTCTATTTTTCAAAATCAAAAAAACTTAATCAAACCCTGAAATAAAAGGGTTTAAATATATGAAATGGTTTAAATAAAAATGAAGAATATCATCAATAATTTTGATTCAGTATCAGAAGAGATTATGACAAACTATGCTGGAGAATGGATTGCAGTAGGGGATGGAAAAGTTATTCTCCACAGCAAATCATTAAAAGATGTTAACAGTTTCACAAAAACAAATTATCCTAAAAAAAGAGCGTTAATCGGAAAAATTACAGAAGCAAACCTCTCTGTTCTTTCTATATGCTAAAATGAGTTTTTCATTTAAGTATAAACCAATAAAACTCAATTCTGGAAGATTGGTTTTTAAGCCGATGGTCCCAATTACATTTAATGGCGTTGAAAAAATAGATGTTTTAGCAATTTTAGATTCTGGTTCTGATATGGCTATAATCCCTAAAGAATTAGCAGAAATCTTAGGTTTAAACTATTCTGAAGAAGAAGAACTTTCTGGAATAACTGGCCCACCAATAAAGGTTGGGGAATGTAAATTAGAAATAACATTCGGAAAAAACAGAGAATCTTACAACTTGGAAATCCCAGTATTAGTTCCTCAAAGTGATGAAAACGTTCCAATAATAATTGGTAGAATAGGGTTCTCTGAGCATTTTAAAATAACATTTTCAGAATTAGAAGAAAAATAATATTTAAAAAAACAGAAAACCTTGATATAATCTATAAAAAATAAAATGCCACAGCTAATACAATTTATCAAAGAAGCAAGAAAAAAAGGTTATGATGACATCCAGATAAAAGAACTTTTAATGAATCATAGCTGGCCTGTTGATGAAATTGAAGAAGCTTTTTCAAAAATCAAGCCAAAATACAAGTTTGAAAATAAAGTCTCTATTTTCCTTGACTCTGACTTATTAAGAATAATAGGAAAAAGAGCAAGAAAAAACCTGTTCACAATCCCAGAACAAATAGAAGATATTCTAAGAAGAAGTTGTATAAGGACAAAAAACGCAGCTACTCCTGAAAAGCTGGATGATATGTTAGTTTCTATCTTCTCAAGAAAGAAGAAAAAGCTTAAGAAAAGATAAAGGAGAGGAAAAGAAATCTAAGCCCCAGTTTCTTCCCTAACCTTGCTTTCTTCTGAACTGCTTGAAAAAAAGTCAGTGACAGTATAAATTGCCCTCATAATCACCTCTAATACTAACACAAACACTAAGAACATAAAAATATGGTTCAGCAAATTAGGAATTTCAAGCACCTTATCAATAAGCTCTGAAACAGAGAAGAAATCCGGGTCAATCAAAAATATGCCCAAAAGGGTAAATGGAATCATTTTTGCCAAATCCTTGCTTAAATCTTCTGAATAATATGATGCCATTCTTGTTGCAGCTATAATTGCTACTGCAACAACAAGTATGTGGTCGATTCCCTGTGCTTTTGAAAGAACTAATATAAATGCAGATAACACCACAAACCAAAAAAATACCAAAAAAGGCAAGATAATAATATATTCCAACAAAAAGAAAACAGCTGCCAAAAATTTGCTGAAAAAAGGATGTTCGGTGGTGTTATATTGATTTAAGTTAAGTTTAATCAAATCTCTTTTAGAAAGAAGTCTGTAAAACTTCCAGATAAACATCGCATAAAGCACAATAATAAGAGTGTAAAGCAACAAGTCAAAAAAAATCTTGTAATTTGCAGGAATTGGACTTAGTATCAAGGTATAAATGCTGTTTAATGAATCGGTTAATGTCATCTTCTTTTTTAGTTTGTTTTTGCTTCTTTTATCAAAAGAACAATGTTTATAAATATTTCATTGTGCTGAAAAGAGCTGTATCAAAAAGTTTATAAGTTATCTGAAGCTGGGATTTATACGCGGGGGTTTCGGAGCGGTCAAACGAACAGGACTTAAGTAGCCCCTCTTCTTTTAGAAAAAGAAGAGCCCTAGGATAGAAGAAAACTACAATAACTTAAGATATCCTGTGGCTTAGTGCCTTCGAAGGTTCGAGTCCTTCCTCCCGCATCTTTGAATTTCACTAACGAGAAAAAGACAAAAATTAACAGCAAAAAAATGAAAAGAGAGATAAGAACAAACACTGAAGAAGGAGTGTTAGTCATAGCAATCCAAGGATTCCAGCTGACACATCCGCCAAAATCCAGAGTTATACCGCTAACAATAAAACCTGAGCCCCAAGTAACAATAATGACTTATTCAAGAAGATATGAAACCCGTCTAGAACCTCAGGCAATTCAACCCGCAAAAACAGAAGCTCATTATCCATTCCCAGAAATCATTTCTTTCTAATAACAAAAAAAGTCCCGTTAAATTTTTAAACCTTAGAATTCCATTATTTTAATAGTAACATTTAATACACTCGGGAATTCTGAGTGTGCTCAAGAACTAAAAGTTCTTGAGATACAGTTACCATACAAAAAAATGTTTGAATCAGAAAATGAGATGGAAAGGGCAATTGTCGCAGGAGCATCAGAAGCCTTAAGGGAAAAGGCAAGAAAACCCAAAGCAACAGATGAAGAAATAATCAAGCATGTTGTCAAGAAGCTAAAAGAAATGAAAACAAAAATCGATTAAAATATGGAAGCAGGGAGTTAATAAAAGGAGGTTGAACGCTTCAGAAACTTTTGTTTCTGATAGTGCTCATGAATCTTTGATTCCTGAGATCAAGGAACCTTGGTGCCTTACAAAATGAGTTCGTGTCTAGATTTAAGAAAATTTCAGGATAATGCAGATGTAGAGGATGCGTTTTCTAAACTTGTTTCGGGTGGAAAAGCAGGTTACAAAACAGTAATAGAAAAAGATAAAGCCCCAAAAGTCTGTCCAAAATGCAACAGCCTTCTTACAGGCGATGAAAAATTCTGCCCAGAATGTGGAAATAAAATAGAAAGAAAGGACTAATCACTGGCCTTCAATTCGAGTTTTCCTTCAACAGGAAGTCTGTAACCGCAATGTGCTTTGCGTATTAATTCCGAGTATTCATCTTCTGATATCCGAATTGTCTGCCTGGCATATCTTCCACTTCCAGCAGGAACTTCAAGCTTCAAATGAAGGTATGGCTCATTGTCTAGTTTGTTTCTTGAAAGCGTTGCCTTTCCACCGAGATCTAATTTTAAATCCATAATCATAAAATCAAAAATCAGTTTGAATATATTATCATTCTTCAGAATATAAATCACAAGCTTTTTAATATACAAAGAACTGGTTAATTAATGAAAGAGATTATAATATCTTTGTTAGCAAAAGAGTTGAAATTAAAAGAAAGTGAAATTGAAAATCTTATAGAAACCCCTCCAAGCCCTGGGCTTGGAGACTATGCATTCCCCTGCTTTCATCTCGCAGGAAAACTAAAAAAAAGCCCTGTTGAAATTGCAAAAGAACTTTCTAAAAAGATAGAGGGAAGATTAAGCGAAGGAAACCGCAGGTGTCCTCGCAAAGAAATAAATCAGATTAAAAGTAATGGTCCCTATATCAACTTCTTTGCCAACAACAATCTGCTCGCAGAACAAATTCTTGAAATAAATGAAGAATTTGGAAAAGAAAAAAATAAAGGTAAACTTTTAATAGAGCATACAAGTGTAAACCCCAATGCATCCCCCCATGTTGGAAGAGCAAGAAACTCAATAATCGGTGACTCAATCTCAAGAATTCTGGATTTCAGAGGATTTAAAATAGAACGGCACTATTATGTAAATGATGTCAGCAAGCAGATTGCAATGCTCGCATTAGTATTCAAACCAACAGACAATTTTGACAGTCTTCTAAAAAAATACATAGAAATTATAAAAAAACTAAAGCAAAAACCAGAGCTTGAAAAAAAGGTTTTTGAACTCCTTCACAAATTTGAGCATAAAGACAAAAAAACAGTTTTATTATTCAAAAAAATAGTAGACACGGCTGTTGAAGGCCAGAAAAAAATCTTTTCGGCAATCGGAATCAACTTTGATTATTTTGACTACGAATCAAGATACATTGAATCAGGAAAAGAAGTTTTAAAACAGTTTGAGAAAACCAAAAAACTGTTCAAAGATGATGAAAACCGGCTTGTCTTAAATCAGGCAAACACCGGACTGGAAAGAAAGATGAAATCTCCAATGCTGGTTTTAACAAGAAGTGATGGAACAGGCCTGTACATCTTAAGAGATTTGGCATATACAATTGAAAAATGCAAAAAAGGAAGAAATCTTCTGATTTTAGGAGAAGACCAAAAACTTTACTTTGAACAGCTGAAACAAGCTCTAATCTTGTTAAAAAAACCCTATCCTAAAGTTGTCCACTATTCTTTTGTCCTGCTAAAAGACATCGGTAAAATGTCAACAAGAAGCGGGGAAGTTGTTCTTTTAGAAGAATTCATATCAGAAGCGGTTAAAAAAGCGCAGAAAGAAATTGCAAAAAGAAAAACAAAAGGAGATGCCAAAAAAATAGGAATTGCCGCGATAAAATATGCAATGTTAAGAAATGACAATAATAAGAACATAACATTTGATTTAGACTCTGCTCTAAACTTTGAGGGGGATTCTGGCCCTTATCTCCAGTATAGTTACGCAAGAGCATCTTCAATCTTAAAGAAAGCGAAGAAAGGAAAACAAAATCCAACATTTTCAACTTTGGAAAAATCAGAGATTGCCTTAATAAAAGAAATACTAACATTCAAAGAAATTGTAAAATCAGCTGAAAAACATCTTTCTCCAAGCCTTATTGCTAATTATTCTTTCAATCTTGCAAAAACATTTAACGAATTCTACCATGAATGCCCTGTAATCAACAGTGAAAATGAGGCATTTAGGTTAAGGCTAATAGAAGCATTCAGAAGTGTAATAAAAAACTCCCTTTATCTTCTTGGAATAGATGTTCTTGAAGAAATGTAAGATACAGCAAGTATTTTACACCATACAAATATTTAAAAAACTCTGTAATCATTAATTGCGATGAAGTTATTTTTCGTGGCAGAAGGAAAATTATTCGAAAATGGATTTGAATACGGAGAAGGGCTTGAAAAATTCCTGCCAAAAATTGAATTTGATTTTAACATTGAACCTGAAACAGAAGCAACAAAAAAATGGTGGGTTCATCATCATTTATCATTAAAAAGAAAAGCAAAAGATTTGGTTAATAGAAAGATTCATGCAGTTTATGGAAGAAAAAAGCAAATAAATAGGTTCAATATCTGCCAGGAAGACTTAGAAGAATTTTGCACAAAACCTTCAGGAGCAATAAGCTATGTTTCAGAAACACTGAGTCTGGAAAGATGGGAAGCAGACTTTCCTGAATTTTCAATTATACTCGAAAGACCATCAATAGATTCCAGATTGGGAGAAATTTTGGCGGACGAAGAGGTTGGAAAGATTATCGTTTGTTCAAAAGTCAGATGTATAGATAGAAAATCTATAGAATGCCAGAATAAAAAACCTAAAATTGCAGACTATGTGAAAGCTGACAGAAACATTGACAAATTTTATGACTTGGCGATAGCAGAAGGAATAACTCCGGGTTACTCATACCCTAAAATAGGAACAACTATTAGGGAAACTCCAATTTCAAAAAAGCTGATTTTGCCAGGATACGAAGAAAATATTCAAGCTTATATTGAAATCGCAAGAACTATTCTTAGAGAAATGTAAAATATATATTAGACTATAACAATCATTTTTAAGCAGCAAATTACATTAAAATCATGCTAGAAGTAAAAATTATAAATCAGGTAGCACAAAATTTAAAAAAAACTAAACAAACAGGAAGTCTAGTGCCTTTAGTTGAAGCATTAAAAGCACTGGGGTCATCAGTTTCTCCAGACCATTTTTTATCACCTGGCGATTCTACAGCTAAAAAAGCAGTTGTAGACTGGGCTATTGATTTAATTAGAGGGTACACTCAAGTTTCAAAAGCCATAATACAACATTCTGAAGCTTATTTTAGGGAGCATCAAGAACTAGAAAAACAAGCGGGAGAGTATGAAGAAAGAATAGGCAAATTAGAAGAAGGTTATAAGAAAGACATAGATCGGGTTCACAAAGAATGGGAAAAAGAAGTGGAAAAATTAAATAAAGAATATTCAAAAATAGAGAACCACTTCGCAAGGCTAAAACGTCTTAGATAACTATCTTCTCTTCTTTTTCTTGCCCTTCCTTAATTTTGCAAGCTTTACTAATTTTCCAACCTTAGAGATCTTCTTTTTTTTGCTTGGGCTTCTGCAACAGCTGCAACAAACCTTCTTTTTTCCAGATTTCTTAACCTTTTTCTTTGTCATTTGAAAATAAGCTGGTATCTGGACTCAGTGTAAAAGTTCCTCAAACAATTTACGCTGAAATCAAACTTAACCTATCAGCCTGCTTTAAAGGTTATCTTTTACGCTCTATAAGGAAGCTTAACAAGTGCAGATTTCGTACAGTGAGTTATAGTCCAGTCACAGTATTAATAGGTGAACACTTGACAGAGGCTACTCTAGTAGCATCCTTTTCAGGACAACTGAAATGTCCTTACCAACCAGTATAATCAAAGAAGTGAGTGGGACACTCAGAACTAGCATTTCTTTAATTTGATCAACTTTTCATATAATCTGTCGGCGCTGCCGACATACAGAATATATTTCTGAATGACTTTTTTCCCTTTCTTTGAGGTTTTTGCTAT
>Ga0210057_1000275_pt1 | contig 88018 bp, 90 predicted proteins | sample CryGeyCG2114_010_2_FD_183968 | JGI IMG/M metagenome (GOLD analysis project Ga0210057, IMG submission 183968) | Groundwater microbial communities from aquifer - Crystal Geyser CG10_big_fil_rev_8/21/14_0.10 (SPAdes) (version 2) | ecosystem: Environmental > Aquatic > Deep subsurface > Groundwater ... | reverse complement strand
ATTTAAAGGCCTTGCTCCCCATTCTCTTGAAAACCCTTCTTTGCTTAATTTTTCTATTAAGACAAAATCGAAACTTAATTTTATCTTATTTTTTTCAAGCATTTTCTCTGCCAAATTATTAAGTTTGATTTCTGTAATTTTCCTGACCTGATCCATAGTTAACGGAGTAAATGGAACAAGTGCAGTAAATCTATTTAAGAATTCTGGTGCAAAATAATCCTTAAGTCCTTCGATTGTTATCTTAGTAATCTCATCATCAGACTTATTTTCACCAATTGTTTTTATAACTTCCCTTGTTCCAGCGTTTGTCGTCATTATAATAAACGTATTTGTAAAATCAATAACTTCACCTGTCGAATCAGTTAATCTTCCGTCATCTAAAATTTGAAGGAAAATATTCAATACATCTTTATTAGCCTTTTCTACTTCATCCAAAAATAACAAAGAATATGGATGAGTCTTAACTTTCGAAGTCAAAATTCCAACATTGCCATTAGTATCGCCAATTAACCTACTTAAACTTGAAGCGTCTTTAAATTCACTCATGTCGATTCGAGTTACAAAATCTTCACGACCAAAATAATTTTTGGCTAAAGCCTTGGCTGTTTCGGTTTTACCAACTCCGGTTGGTCCTGAAAACAAAAAGCTTGCTATAGGTTTTTTATCATCCCTTACACCTGCCCTTGACCTTTTTAGTGCATTCACAATTAAAGTGATTGCTAAATCTTGACCAACGATACTTTCGTGTAAAATATTTTCAAGCGTTTTTAAAATCTTTTTTTCGTCAATATTTAAAGCAGAAACGGGAATATCGAAAGTTTCAGAAAAAACTTTCTTTAAAAATTCCCTATCTAAAATATTGCTTGCGTTACCTTTCGAATTTGATACGGCTTGAATAAAAAGTTCAACTGCTTTATCTGGCATTACGCTTCTATGCAGATATTTTTTAGAAAGTGCAACTGATGTAAGTATCGATGGGAAAGTTACAAGCGGATAACCTTTAGTTCCACGACTTTTTTTGACTAAGTGCTGAATTATTTCAATTGTTTCTGAATCCGTGGCTTCAGGCATGTTTATAACGTCAAAATCACGGGCAAAAGATGCAATAGGAGCAATATATTTTTCGTAACCTTTCCCCGTTGTCGCACCTACAAATTGAAATTCTGCAGATGATAAATGTGGTTCAAAAGCATTAAATAGATTTGTTTCTTTAGACTCTGCAAGTGTATGGATTTCATCGACAAATAAAATTATATTTCCAGCACCTAGGACTTCTTTTATTATATTTGTGATTCTTGCATTAACTTCTCCAGGAGTTCCAGACTGTAAAGCAGTTGTATCAAGTTGAATTATTCTTTTGAATCTTAATGCTTGAATTTTTGTGCCAATGGCAATTTCGCGGGCCATGGCCTTAACAAATGTAGTTTTTCCACAACCAGGTTGGCCTATTAACATTATATTGTTTCTCGATGATTTACTTAATATATTGATAAATTCTTCTTTGACAGTTTCCCTTCCGACAAGTTTTGGCATTAAACCTTTTAAAGCAAGTTTTGTGAGGTCAGTTCCATATTTATTGAGGTTGCTTGTATATCCAACCGCCCACGATTTATCAACTCCTCCAGCTGGAGGAAGCTTATATTCATCACTCCAAATTGTAAATGGCTTTATCTTTAGAAAATTCGCAAAATCCAATGCGGAAATTAGATCTGTTGTTGTGATTTCAAATTTATTTAAAAATTCCTCGGAGTCTACAAAGTGTAAAAGATAACTTACAAATAAAAGTTCCATCGTTAAGTGTGAATTATTCTTAATTTGTGTATTTATAGATAAAAGTTCCTCTATATAAAGCTTTGCGTTCGCGGGATTTTGATTCGCGTCTAAATACTCAAACACTTTTTGAAAGTCTAATTCGGAAACTTTAAGAAAAGTTATAACGCTATCACTTGATCTAAAATTAGTCGGAATGCTTTTAAAGTTTCCGCTTTGGAGCTTTTTGAATAAGCTTCTAAGCGAATGATTTCCCGCTAAATGATATTCGTTTATGTCGGATGGATTTTTAATTTTAGAAAGTGGAAAAAATAAGAAGAAACAAGTTCTATATGTAAGTAGGAATAAAGCGACTGAAACGCCAATCAAGAAATATTCATAAAATAAATATGGAAGACCTGCAATTAATCCTGCATATGTAACAAGTCCAATGACTGCTCCTCCAAGGACTATAATACTTGAAAGAATAATAGCAACAGTTCTAATCACAAAACCATTAATCCTAGAAAAAATTCCAGGCATTCCAAAAAGCGGTTTAAATAAGCTTTTAACCATTGCGACTGTTCCAAATTGATGACTTAAAATGGCGGAAAGTCTATACAAAGAGCGAAAATACTTACGGTGGAAATCGTACAAATAAAAACGGAAAAGGTAAAAAATTAAATTAGAAATCACACAAACATAGTAGCAAAAAGATTCACTGTATGCATGAAGAAAGATTAAACATGTATGCTAAAATCTTTTCAAACGAATGCTTTTTATTATTTTATCCAACCAACAGTTTGATTCTGATTTGAAGACTAATAAGTGGCATGTTGCAAATCAGCTTGTAGCAAAGGGCCATAAGGTTATTTTTGTAGATCCACCTTTACGTTTTAAGGCGATAAAGAATTTTTCAAAGGTTATAGACAAAAAGTCAGATAATTTGATTGTTTATAAACCGATTAATTTATTAAATTTCAAACCGATTTCTAAATTAAATACAATCTCACAAGTCAATATTATTGAAAACGCAATTAAAATTCTAAAAGCAGAAAATGAAAAAAGAGTTTTATATATTTATCACTTTGATTTTCCTGATTTAAGAGACTTTATAAAAGATTTTAAACACGACGTTAAAGTTTATGATTGTGTTGATATTTATTCAGAATTCCCAGAATATGCAACAGGAGCAAAGGTTAATCCTTCCATTATTTCTCTAATTCAACATTTGGACGACGCATTAAAAATCAAATTTAATCAAAATGGGCTAAGCTTAAAAAACTGGGTTGATGATCAAGAAAAATGGCTATGTAAAAACTGCGATTTAGTTTTTGCAAGCGCTCCTGGAATAGTTACACATCTAAATAAATGGAGAAAAGATGTGCAGTATCTTCCAAATGCAGTCATATTTGAAAAATTTGACCATGAAAAAAAACTCGAAGAACCAAAAGATTTAAAAGAAATTCCACATCCACGAATCGGATTTACAGGAGCCATAGACACATATAAAACTAATATTCCGCTAATTGAAGAATGTGCTGCTACATATCCAAATTATCAATTTATAATGATTGGGCCCGAAAAAGTTTCTGATCCAAACTTAGATCTAAGTAAATTAAAATCCATGGAAAACGTTCACTTTCTTGGATCAAAACCATGGGAAGAAACTCCGACGTACTTTGACCACTTTGACGCTTTTTTCATTCCATACAATATCAATGACTACACAATTGGCTCACATCCAATTAAATATTTTGAAAGCCTGGCCGCAGGACTCCCAACAATCGCAATGCTATCATCTGTAAAAGAATTTGACGTTGATGGGTATATTACAGAAGACGAAACACAATTCATAAAAAACATAAAAATTGCAATCGATGAAGACTCCACTGCAAAAAGAAAAGCACGAAAAGAATTAGCCAAAAAACACAGCTGGAGCAATAAAGTAGATAGACAAGTGGAATTAATAACACAGAAGCTCAAAGAGCTTACAATTGTGAACTATTCAAACTAGTTGGATTTTGATAGAATTGTGGCAATTATGAACACAGGCGAAATAGAAAAACAGGACAGGGATGAAGTCCTAAATCCAACCGAAACTGATATTGATGATCAACCATCTGATAATACTGATAGGTGGGAGATGTGGGCCAGAAGCCAACAGTTAATCGAAGCCTTTAAATATCCAGACACAGAGATTCGGTGGACTAAAGATGGCAAAGAAGTATCTATTCCAGGAGATCCTGGGTATGATGATCTTCCATCTGCATACCCAAAGAAGTCAAAAAGCTTCTTAGGAAAACTAAGAAATCTTTTCCCATAAAATTTTTGATGTAATAAGTTCATACATTTGCTGTCTTTTTAACAGTTTTAATTAGCTTTTTAATATCTTCTTTATCGTTTAAGGTATATGCACGCCCGTTTTTTAAATCATCCTTCGCCTCACCTGCCCAAATATCGTATTGGGTTTTTTTCAATCGCATTTCTTAACGAAGTTCTTATTAAATCACTAAACGAAGAAAAATATCCACCATCAACTAACTTTTGCCCTTTCTCTTTTATTTTTACAGAAATAGAAACATTAATAGTGGCCGTAGAGATATTGTATTAAGATTGTATTACTAGTCAATAACTTTATTTGTGTAAACAAGAAAACACAACTAGAGATTATGAAAAGCTCATATACTCCTCAATACCTTTTAATAGGAACTCGCGTAAAGGTATAAACCTAACCGTACTTGAACCGATTCTCGACTTTCCTACTAAATCCTTAGTAATATACAATATTTTTTCAGGCTCTATAACTTTTAACGCGGATTCCAATGCGCTAAAATTTATATCATTCTCACTACTTACATATTTAGATTCAATTAGAACTTTTTTATTATTTTGAGATATAACAAAATCTATTTCGGATTTATTTTCATACCAGTAACCAAACTTAATTCTTAACTTGCCAACCAAGGCCGTTTTAATAGAATTATATATAGCGTTTTCGGCTAACGCTCCTAAATTTATTTTGCTTGAATATTTATTACAGATACCAGTATCGTCAAAGTATATTTTTGGCGGATTATAAATTTCCTTATTCCTTGAAGTAGAATAATTATTTAATTCCGATGTTATATATGTTTTATTCAAATAATCCAAATAAGTTAACACTGTATCCTTATTTATCTCGAGAATTTTCGACAACTTTAAAGAACTTGTAGTTGTACCAACTCTATCTGACAAAAGATATATTAAATCAGTCAATATACTAGGATTACGCAGTTGGAACTTCGATACAAGGTCCTTAAATAGGATACTTTCTACTGTTGTTTCGAGATAACGATCTACCTTATTCAAAACATATTCTGGTATTCCACCATTATCTAAAAAATCTTCCAAATGCTTTTGCATCAAAAAGCTATCTATTTCTGAATATGTAATTTTCTTAAAACTCAAATATTCTGCAAAATTAAGTGGGAAAACCTGTGTTTTGAGATATCTACCTGTAAGGTAAGATAATCTGTCAGATAAAAACACAGCAGATGAGCCAGTTAATACGAATTTAATATTTTCGGAATCATATAAAGACTTAATTTCTTGTTCCCAATTTTCCCTAAATTGGATTTCGTCAATAAATACAAATATCTTCGTACCTGATTTTATATTATGTTCTAGACGAAATTCATTTATTATATCGATAATAGAAATTTTCGATATCAATGGTTCTTCTATAGAAAAGAATAATATTCTGTTAGGATTTACTTTTTTCTTTTCTATCAAAATGTGAATTAGCTGTAGTGACAGCGTGTTTTTCCCAACCCTCCTAAGTCCTGTCAATATTTGAATTATCGTTTGATCAAAGTTTTTTTCTAGCTTATTGAGATAATCTGGGCGAATAATTCCGTAGTCAAAGGTTTTATTTTCCCACCAAGGATTAACTACATGGAAATATCTATTCATGGACATATTCTATTATACTAGAATATATCCGTCAACACATTCTATTATAATAGAATGTGTAGCCTTATCATGAACTACTTTTTGATAGCAACAACCCAAATAGTATCAAATACGTTTATTCCCAAGGTTTTATTTATAATGTTGCAGATAAAGTAGTAAATCTGAAGCCTCAGGAGTTTTAGTCCTTCATTTGCAAAATATGGATCTGGACCAAGTTCAATAATTTCAAATCCCTTTTTGATTAAGAAATCTTTTAGCACTTGCGGTGTAAAGTGAGAGAGATGTATTTCGTCAACACTCCCGTCTAGTTTGATTTTCTTGAGGTATGGCTTCCCTATTATTTTTTTGACAATTGCTTTTAAGCTATATATGTCGTTTGGAACTGCGATTGTTAGGATTCCGCCTGGAATGAGGAGTTTATGAACATTTAAGATTGTCCCATTCACATCGTTCACGTGTTCTAAAAGGTGAAACATAGAGATATTGTCAAACTTTTTTCCATTGAAATTTATATCATCAAGTGTTCCATGAAAAATATCTAAATTATATTTTTCTTTTGCAATTTTTACAGCGGAGTCAGAAACTTCAGTTCCGAAAACTTCCGTGTAGTATGGTTTTGCAATATCAAGAAATTGACCAATTCCACATCCAACATCAAGAAGTGTCCCTTTTTTTATGTTTTTCCGCATTTTTTTAACACGTCTTTGCCAAAGTAACTTGCGCGAAGATAGATTCGAAAGCCATCCGTCATATTTTGAGGATTTTGAATAATAATTGATAATTTCTTTTAAAGTTGGGCACGGATTGTCGAATATATATCGACAATCCGCGCATCTATAAAGCCCGACTTCTTCATCAAACATTTCAATATTTTTGCTTTTGCACAAGTTACATTTAGTTATAAATTCCGTTTCCATAGCGGAATAATACCAAATAATTCATGTGTTAGAATTTCAGCATGCGAATAGGCATTAATGGCCAGATACTTTTTATAGACGAAATCGAAAAAACTGGCCCTGTAACATACCTTACAAATCTTTTAATAGGAATTTCAAAAATTGATAACAAAAGTTCATTTATAGTTTATTTATCAAACAGGATAAACAAAAAAAACTTCGCAAATTTTAAATCTAAATTTCCTCAAAATTTCGAATTTAAAGTACTCCCTAATTCAATATCTTGGATGCAGTTTTCATTGGCAAAGGAACTCCTATCAAGCCCTCTCGATATATTTTTCACTTCAACACATTCAATTCCATTTTTACATAATCCAAAACTAAAAATTGTTTCAATGATTCATGGTCTTGAATACAAAACTAATAGACAATATATAAATTCGCCAATTAAAGCTTTTATTCATCCATTGATACTTTCTGGAGTTTTAAAATTTTCCCAAATAATAATTACACCGTCGCAAGCTACAAAAGATGCGATTTTAAAATCGTTCAGTATAGATTCCCAAAAGATACAAGTTATACCAGAAGGCGTAAGTGACGATTTTTATAAGAGAACTCCACGTGAAATATCGGACATTAGAACAAAATATAAACTCGGAGATTCAAAATATCTTTTTTTTGTTTCAAGGATTCAACCAAGAAAAAATATACCGAAAATGATTGAAGGTTTTGGAAATGCGATTAAGGAAAATCCATCTATCAGAGATATTAAGCTTGTTATTGCAGGAAAAAATGGTTGGATGTACGAGGAGTCACTTGAGGCACCTAGTAAATTTGGAATCTCCGAAAACGTTATATTCACAGGACAAGTCCCGGATGAAGACCTTCCAATACTTTTTTCAGGCGCACATGCATTTATAAGTTGTTCATTAGAAGAAGGCTTCGGATTGCCACTTTTAGAATCATTGGCATGTGAAACACCTGCGATGGTTTCTGACATTCCTGCATTTAGAGAGATAGGAGAAGACAAAATAATTTATATAAATCCAAACGACGTTAAAAGCATCAAACACGGATTTTTAGAAATAATTTCGCATCCTTTAACAAAAAATTTAGATAGTCTTGCCCGAAAATATACGTGGGAAAAAACGGCCGAAAAAACGCTAAAGCTTCTTATAAAACAGTAATAATCGCATATATTAATAAAAACACACCCGACAATATTGGCGAAATTTCCGCTAGCTTTTCAAATCTTCCATATGTTTTGTTTTTTAGTTTTGAAATCAAAAATACTGTAAGTGAAAGTGCTGAAAATATTCCAAGACCAAACGATAGAATTACTGGAACTAAGTTCCACATCTTTCCAGTTGAAACTACCAACATAAATATTGACCAACCAAATAAGCAAGGAGCGATTCCAGTTATAAATCCCAAAAATAATTGTTCTTTAAAACTTACATCGGTTTTCAACTCATGTGTATGCACATGTTCGTACATATGTCCGTGTGTATGTTCGTGTCCGTGCTCATGACTTTTATTATGCCTGTAATCTAATGTGTTTTTAATTAAAATCCAAATTGCAGTCACCAATAAAACGTATCCTGCGGATGTTCCAAGTTGTGTGAATTTTGCATAGAATTGGAAAAAATTATTCGCAACTGCAAATATTATTCCCATGATTATAATGTCTCCTATATGAGTAGCTGTAAAAATTACAGCATATGCGATTCCACGCCTAAAGCTCATTTTTTTATGAAGCATCGCAGATGCCAAAATAGCCTTGCTATGTCCAGCTTCAAGCGTATGTAAAGCACCAAGAACAAAAACAAAAATTAGCATTACACCAAGAGATTCGTTTTTGATCTGATCTGATTTTAAAAAAAGAAGATCTTTGAATTTAGACAAAATCCCAATTTTTTTGACATCCTTTCGACTTTCATTTGGCGTTATTTTAGGTTTGCTTTCATCGCTAAAAGCAAAAACATATTCAGTTTTCTCTCTGTTGAATTCAGTTTGGAATAATGTGTTTTCACCGTTTGAAATATTTAAATAATTAATCCCAGTCTCGAATTCGATGTTAAACAAAGTATTATTAACGGTGACATTTTCAATAGGATCTTCGCACTTATATGTAATTATGATCCTAGTTCCAAGAGAAAGAGAAATCTGATCTTCTGTAACAGGAGATTCATCAACAATTTCTTCGCAAACTTTGCCACTATTTGAAATTATTAAATGGTCCTTAACATAATCGTTATATACAGTTTGGTAATTCAATAACTCCTGAATATCTTGAGCTTGAACTCCATTGAATTTTTCAACAAGTAAAGCTGACTGAAACCAATTTATATACGTATAGGATTTAATAACATTGTCATTCAAACGTCCTCCATCTGATTCATTCAAGATATATAGATAGGAATCAGTATTATCAGGAGGATCAGCATAAACCTTTTCGTGAAAAACTAGTGGTAGAAATAGCAAAAGTATAAATATTTTGTGTAAAAACCCACACATACATTATACGTCAACAGATATTTGAAAGACAGAATTGATTAATCTACAGGCAGAAACTAAAATAACCGGATATGGAAGTAAAAATACAAACTAAAATTGACGTAAAACAGTTTCTCAAGGTAGTTAAATGGATTCTCACGCTTTATTTCAGAATGTCTCCAGTCCGGACACTCTTCTTAATGGTCGCACGAATAGCATCTTCTTCTCGTGGACTAGTAATGACATTTCTATTTGGAAAATTGATCGACGTCGTAACACAACAAGCTCTTTCCCAAAATCCAGATATAACCTCGGTATACGTACCACTAGGATCCCTCCTTGTATATTATCTTGTGTTCGAGGGAATTTTAAACGAGTTAGGTTACTACTGTAGACGTAGCTTACGTTATCTAAGCAGATCAGAACTCAACATCATTTTCTATCAAAAGATGAATGAATTAGGTATTCAAACTCTCGAACTACCAGAGATGCAGGATAAAATAAAAAGAGCTGACGAATGGTTAAGAGATTCGATGCATGTATTGGAACAAGTAGTGGACCTGATTGCAAATATAGTTCTATCAATCGCTTCTGCAGTTATTATTTATAAATATATTCCTGCAATGGTTCCATTGCTAGTGATATATGCACTAATACGATTTTTGCCAGATAGATACTTTTCGAAACAAGATTTCAATTGGCAAGTCGAAAACACAGAAAGCTCAAGGAAAGCAAGAATGTTATCAAATATTCTTGCAGACCCTAAAGAACTTTTGGAGATCAAAATCAATTCCGCATATAACTTTTTAGATAACAAAGTTAGATCTTTTTATGACTGGTATAACGCGGGAATGATAAAAATCATTCGAAATACCCATACAACAAACTTTTCCCTTGGCATAGGTCAAAGCATTTTTGGCATTGCAGGTTATTTTGTAATTATAAGGAAAACGATACTAGGTGCATTAACAGTTGGCGATATGCTATTCCAATTTAGAGCACTTGATAATTTTAGTGGGTCACTATCACATACACTCGAAACAGTCTCATCCATGTATGACGTGGCAATTAAAATGACTGATGTTGTAGATGTGTTTGAGGCAACTCCAGTACATAGTGATGGTAGACAAAAACTAGATACCTCAAAACCTCCTGAAATAGAATTCTGTAATGTATCCTTTAAATATCCAAACGCAGGTACTTATGTCTTCAAAGATCTTAATTTTAAATTTAAATCAGGTGAAAATGTTGCAATTGTCGGGCACAACGGCGCAGGCAAAACAACCTTAGTTAAACTACTCGCAAGAGTATATCGCGTTAGTAAAGGCGAAATATTAATAAATGGGATTAACATAAATGATTTGCAAATTGACAATCTATATAAACAAATTGGGGTTCTATTTCAAGAATATTCATTTTATGCATATCTTTCAGCTAAAGAAAATATAATTATTGGTAATCATAGCAAAAAGTTTACGGACGCAGATGTAATAAATGCAAGTATAAATGCTGAAGCTCATGAATTTATTTCTGAATATAAAGATGGTTATAACCAAATCTTAAGCGAACACATCGAAGGTGGAATAAGACCAAGTACAGGCCAAAAACAAAAAATTGCAATCGCTAGATTCTTTTTTAGAAATCCATCTTTAGCAATTTTTGATGAGCCAACATCCGCGATCGACGCAGTTTCAGAATATAGAATTTTCAACAAGATTTATAAATTTTTTAGAAAGAAAACTGTGGTTATAATATCTCATCGGTTTTCTACTGTTAGAAATGCAGACACAATATTTGTAATCAATAAAGGGAAATTAATCGAAGAAGGATCACATCAAATGCTGATGCGACAAAATGGTTATTATGCAAAAGCGTTCAATCTTCAAGCAAAAGGTTATAAGGAGACTTGATCTATTGCAACCAAGGACTTGTTATTTAAATCAATCACTATCGAAACAGCATCAATTCTATATGGTCTATCTAAAAACTCCCTTCCTTCATGCGTTAAAAAATAATTTATAGTTCTTCTTAAAGCCTTTAATTTATATTGAGTAATCGCATCAAGTGGATCTCCATAATTATTATTTGTTCTAGATTTAACTTCGATAAAAACGAGTTCTTCTTTATCTAAAGCAATAATATCAAGCTCACCCCAACGTGGCATCGAATAATTCCTGTATAAAATTTTATATGATTTGGAAATTAAAAAATCGCAAGCAAAAGATTCACCAAGAGGCCCAATGTCACCCACGCTTTTCTTTGACCTTCATGGCCAATTTACCTACACGCTCTCTCATGTAATAAAGTTTTGCACGTCGGACTTTACCTGCAGCTTTAACAACAATAGATTCTATATTTGGAGAAAATTCAGGAAAAATTCTTTCAAGACCAAGGCCACCATTTGCAATTCTTCTAACTGTAAATGTTCTAGACATACCTGAGCCTTTTTTGGATATAACAAGCCCTTCATATGGCTGGATTCTAGCTTTTTCACCTTCTTTGATTCTATAATTTACAACGACCTTATCGCCTACATTGAAAGTATTTGGTTTTACCGGTGTCTCGGGATTCTCCATGATGTTGGCAATTTTAACTTATTTTGTACTAGCTAGCAAGACATCTGATTTTGATTCACCATCAATAGTAACAAAAAAACCAGAATCGTCGTAATCGACGACTATTTTACTGCCTTTTTTGGCGATATCATCGATAATAGCCTCTGAGATTTTATTTTCCACGCTTTTTTGAATCAGCCGTTTTAGAGGCCTAGCGCCCATATCTAAACTATAACCATCCTTCACAAGTGAGGCTTTAGCTTTTTTTGTAACAGAAACTTCGATATCACTTTCGGAAAGAAGTTTTGCAACCGTGCTTAATTCAATATCAACAATTTCTTTTACCTCACCTTCATTTAAAGGTTTGAATATAATAATATCGTCAATCCTGTTTAAAAATTCAGGTCTAAACCGGCTCTTTAGCGAATCCTGCAAACTATACTTTATTCTTTTATAAGCGTCCTCGACTTTGTCCTCACTCACATCATTCAACGTCAATTCAGAAAATCCAATCTTTGAATGGTTCAAAAATTCTGAACCAACATTTGATGTCAAAATAATTATTGTATTTTTAAAGTCAACAACACGTCCATGTCCATCTGTAAGTCTGCCGTCATCCATAATCTGAAGCAGTGAATTGAAAATATCAGGGTGGGCCTTCTCAATTTCATCAAATAAAATAACGCTAAATGGTTTCCTTCGTACCTTTTCAGTCAACTGACCGCCTTCGTCATAACCAACATAACCTGGAGGAGAACCGATAAGTCTTGCAACATTATGCTTTTCATTATATTCACTCATATCTACGCGAATCAAATAATCTTCAGAACCATATAAAACTGTTGCTAAAGATTTTGCCATTTGAGTTTTTCCAACACCAGTTGGGCCCAAAAACATAAAAACACCAATTGGCCGATTAAGTGGTTTTACTCCAGCTCTTGCCCTTCTAATTGATTGAGAAATAAGTCCAACCGCCTCTTTTTGTCCAACAACCATCTTTCCAATATCTGATTCTAAATTTTTCAATTTCTTTTTTTCATCTAAAGATAATTCGCTTAATGGAATTCCAGTTGCAGTAGAAACAACAGCCGCAACGTGCTCAACTTTTAAAACTGGTATATTTTCTAATTTCGTCTGAACCCACAAATCAGTAAGTTCATTCTTAACCTGACTTAACGACTTAATCTTGTCCTCTAGTTCCTTTTTCTTTGATATATCATCTTCTTTTCTAGCCTTATCCTCTAAACCTTCGATTTGCGTTAAAACTTCACGTAAATTTTCTGGCTCTTTTAGTGAAAGTTGTAACCTTAAACCTGCTCCAGCTTCGTCAATTAAATCAATTGCTTTATCTGGCTGGAATCTATCGGAAATATATCTTGACGAAAGTTTTACAGCAGATTCCAAAGCTTCATCGCTAATAATTATCTTGTGATGCTCTTCATACTTCTTTCTTAATCCTTCAAGAATCTTGATCGTATGTTCAGGTGAAGGTTCCTCAACAAGAATTTGCTGAAATCTTCTTTCTAATGCGGCATCTTTTTCTATAATCCTATATTCCTTTAAAGTCGTTGCACCAATTAGCTGAAGCTCTCCACGTGCCAAATAAGGCTTTAATATGTTAGATGCATCCATCGAACCTTGAGCACTTCCAGCACCTACTAAAGCATGGACTTCATCTACAAATAAAATAACTTGTCCCTTAGTTTTAATTACTTCTTCGACCACCTCTTTTAATCTTTTCTCAAATGAACCACGATGAACAGTTCCAGCAAGCATCGCAGCTAAATCAAGAGCAACCAAACGTTTTTTTCGTAAAGGCTCTGGAACCATATTTTGAACAAGCTTTTGAGCAAGGCCCTCTACAATTGCAGTTTTTCCAACACCAGGTTCACCAATTAAAACTGGATTATTTTTTTTGCGTCTAGATAAAATGTGGATAACACGATCAATTTCAGCCTCGCGACCAATTACTGGGTCAAGATTGCCTTCTCTGGCGTATTCAGTTAAATCCTTACTAAACTGGTTCAAAGATTCAGTTCCTTCGGATTCTTTTTGAAGTTCAGAAAAACACTGATCACAAAGAGGCATATAAACAAGTCGCCCGTTAATATTCATTGCCGTTTGTTGTTTTGCTTCTCGTTTTCTGCAGTTGGAACATACCACCATAATACTTATAAAGTATGTTCCTACTGAAACTTGAGCCTTAGCGAAAGTTCACAGTTTGAACATATAACTATATTCTCTAACACCAAAATATTATCACTCCAAGCCAACCATTGCCAGAATCAATTTACGCCCAATTTATGCCAAGCACAAGAGGCATTTTTGCTACTAAATTAAGCAATATATCTTTATCCACCTTTTTTTTCATTTTGAACTTTCGTATCTTATCATTACTTGGAATATTTAAAATTACTTCTACACTACCTGGATTTTCAAACAACAAATCTCTTAACTGTTCCAAATCATTCGAGGTTGCGTTCGTTATAATTTCTAATGTCGCAACTTCTGTTTTTTCCATTTTCGGCATTTCAAATTCGGAGACATCAGTATTCTCAGCATCATCAGCAATAACTTTTACCATATTTACGATCAGCGTCATTTCACCATTGCGCATATTACATTTCCCTTTAACCATAGCGACATCCCCAGCTTTTATTACGTCCTTGAATTTTAAAAAATCTCGTGGGAACAAAACCGCTTCAATCGTCTTATATGTATCTTCGAGTGTCAAAAATGCCATTGCGTCGCCACTTTTTGTAGAGATCTTTTTTATACTAGATATTAAACACCCAACTGCAACATCTTGTCCGTCTTTCAAATCAACTTTTCCTAAAACATTTATATTTAGCTTCGCTAGTTTTGCCGCAATATTTTGCATTGGATGAGAAGTAAAATAGATTCCAAGCAAATCTTTTTCCCAACCTAAACGATCAGAAAGTTTAGCTTTTGGAACGTCAGGCAGAATTGTTGCTTTTACTATTTTTGTTGTACCGTCTGCACCTCCAAACATTCCAAGTTGACCCGCTTTGTTTTTTTGAATTTCTTTTGAACTTGAAGATAGAATTCCAGGATATGCAGAAAGCATGGAGGCAATATCTCCAAAAGGATCCATGCTACCTACTTTAATTAATGATTCAAGCGTTCTCGAATTAACTGAAGTAACTCGTATACAAACTTCATCTAAACTTTTAAATTCACCCTTTTCATCTCTTTCTTTTATGATTTCTTCGACCACGTTAGCTCCGACATTTTTAATTCCGTCTAAACCATAACGAATTCCGTCATCACCTTCTGGAACAAATTCTGCATGACTTTTATTAATATCTGGAGGCAAAATCGCAAGACCAATATGTTTTGCTTCCTCTAAAGCCACAATAAGTTTATCTGGATAATCCATATCGGATGTTAATCTTGCGCACATAAATTCAACCGGAAAATGCGCTTTTAAATATGCCGTCCAATATCCTATAACTCCATAAGCCGCAGAGTGAGCTTTATTAAATCCATAATTTGCAAACTCAACCATGTATTCAAAAAGTTTTTTACCAATTTCTTCGGTAAATCCATTTTTTATGCAACCATCTACAAAAGTCTTTTCCTGAGCATTCATTATTGCCATAACCTTTTTACCCATAGCTCTTCGCAAAATATCGGCTTGACCCATAGAATAACCTGCAATATCTACGGCAATTCTAATAACCTGCTCTTGATAAATCAAATATCCATATGTATTTCCTAAAATAGGTTTAAGTTCTGGAATTAAATATTCTTGATCTTTTTTGCCATGCTTACAATCAATATATGGCTGAATAAACTGCATTGGACCTGGCCTATATGCCGCAGCCATAAAACAAAGGTCCTCAAGATTTTCTGGATGAAGCTCTTTTAAATATCTTTTCATTCCAGCAGATTCAAATTGGAATACAGCAGTTGTATTTCCATCTTGAAAAAGCTTGAAAGTTTTTTCATCATCTTCTGGAATTGTGTAAATATCAATCTTTTCACCTGTCCTTTTTTCAATTAACTTTAATGCATAATCAATAATCGAAAGATTTGAAAGTCCCAAAAAATCAAATTTCATGAGGCCTAAATATTCAAGTGGAGCAAATTCAATTTGAGTAATAACTTTCTCGCTAGTTCCAGTTTCTGTTTGAAGTGGAACATATTCCACATTTGGTTTTGGAGTAATCAGATGACCACAAGCGTGTGTTGAAACATGCCTACATAAGCCATCAATTTTTGAAACAACTCGAGCCATTTCTTTTAATTGCGGACTTGATTCAACAATTCCTTTAAATTCATGATTGTTTTCAATCATCCAATCAATTGCTTTTGGCTTTCCATAAACAACTTCAACAAGTTTTGACAAAGTATCCGCAGTTGAAAGATCAATTCCCATAACTCGAGAAACATCGCGGATTGCGTTTCTAGTTTTTAATCTTCCAAATGCTGCAACTCCGCAAAGATTTTCTTTTCCATATTTCCCTTCGACATATTTAATAAGCTCTGCTCTTCTATTATCTTGAATATCCATATCAATATCAGGAGGACTTTCTCTTTCAGGATTCAAAAATCTTTCAAAATATAATTCCCATTTAATTGGTTCAATATTTATAATTTCAAGACAATATGCAATAACGCTTCCTCCAACAGATCCCCTGGCACCTACAATAATTCCTTGATTCCTGGCCCATTTCATCATGTCGGAAACTACTAAAAAGTAATCGTCATAACCTTTATCATGAATAACTGTGAGTTCTTCTTCCAAACGATCTTTTAATTCTTCCGTTATTTCGCCATATTTTACTTTTGCACCTTCATATGCAAGTTCTCTCAAAACTTTGCCAGCAGTTTTCCCTTTTGGAACATCAGGAAATGTAGGCTGAACCCGATCATATGTAATGTCATAATCAGAAACGGAATCTGCGAGCTTTTGAGTATTTGCTATAACCTCTGGAATATCTGAAAAAACCTCAGACATTTCTTCCGTAGTTTTTATATATGTATGTTTATATGGAAGTCTTCTAGTTGGATCCTCTAAAGTTTTTCCGTCTTTTATAGCAAATAAAACTTCCTGTGTAAATTCGTCGGAATCATCTAAATAATGCGCGTCAGTAGTTGCAATCAATGGAAGATTAAATTCCTTTGACCATTTTATCAACTGCTTATTAATCTTGGATTGCTCCTTCATAAAATCAGTTGCGTCTTTTGGATCCTTTGGAAGTTCGTCGTTACCTACTAAACCATGTCTTTGAAGCTCCAAATAAAAATCGCCTTTATATGTCTTTTTCAAAAACTCTAGCCATTCTTTTGCTTTTTTTGTTTGATCTAAAAGTATGTGCCTTCCCAAAGGTCCAGCCGGACAAGCTGAAGTGCAAATCAATCCTTCTGAATATTTCTCTAAAATTTCCTTATCTACTCTTGGCCTATAATAGAAACCTTCTAAATGTCCTATAGAAACAAGCCTTATTAGATTATGATAGCCAACTAAATCCTTAGCGAGCAAAACAAGATGATAATACTTAATGCCATTAACTTCTTGTCTTAAAGTTCTTTCTGTCGGGGCTACATAAATCTCGCAACCTATAATTGGCTTAATTTCGGCTTCATGACAAGCCTTCCAAAATTCAAACATGCCATACATAACACCATGATCTGTTAGAGCAACTGCATTCATACCTGAATTTTTTACCTTTTCAATAAGCCTAGGGATTTTGTTTAATCCATCAAGCATCGAATATTCAGTATGTACGTGCAGGTGAACAAATGAAGGTTTATTTTCTTCAGACATAAAAACTATTCTAGCAGAGAGGCTTTTAAAAATTCTATAAAAAGTGGATGCGGATCAAGCGGTCTTGATTTATATTCGGGATGACCTTGAGTTGCAATAAAAAATGGATGTTTATCTTTTGGAAGCTCAATAAATTCCACAAAAAAATTATCAGGCGAAGTTCCAGAAACAACAAGTCCAGCCTTTTCTAACCTTTCACGATATGCATTATTGAACTCGTAGCGATGTCTATGTCTTTCGCGAACTAAGCCCGGTTTTCCTTTTTCAAACTTTTTATGTTTTTCATAAACTTCATATGCCAACGAACATTTTTTCAATTTACAATCAAAAGTTCCAAGTCTCATTGAACAGCCATCGCCTTTAATTGTTTGATATTTAGGATCAAAAGGAATTTCATAAATTATAGGATTTTTGGTATCAGGATTTACCTCAACTGAATTAGCATCTTTAAGGCCTAAAACATCTCTTGCATATTCAACACACGCAAGTTGCATTCCATAACAAAGTCCTAAATATGGAACCTTATTTTCACGTGCAAACTTTACTGCTTCAATTTTTCCTTCGACACCACGCGAACCCCAACCAATTGGAACAACAATTCCATCGGCATCTTTTAATGCAAAATCCATCTTTCCAGCTTCTTTTTCTGAATTAACAAACAAAAGTTCAACTTCTGTATCGTTAAAAACACTCGCATGCTCAATTGATTTTACGAGTGCATAATAAGAATCAATCAATTGCGAATTTCCAGTTGAAAAATATTTTCCAACAATTGCAATCTTTGTCTTATTTTTCATCTTTGACTTAAGAGTATTCACATAATTTTCCCACTTGCGTAAATTGAGCTTTGGCTTGGCCTTCATGTCAAAGAATTTCAAGATTCTTAAATCCAGGCCCTGTTCGTGAAGCCTAAGTGGAACTCTATCAGCGGTATCAAGATTCTCGTTAGAAAAAATATCTTCCTTTAAAATGTCGAACTTGTGTGAAAATTTATACTTTCTTTGATCATCAATTGGGATCTCGCTTCTTATGACCAAAAAATCCGGATAAATTCCCATTGTCATCAAAGCTTTAATTCCAAATTGAGCAGGCTTCGTTTTTGGTTCACCAACATGTGGCGGAACCGGAACATATGTAACATGAACATGCGCAACTGGGAGCTTTTTCGCAAGCCGTCTTGCAGCTTCATAATACAAACCATTATTATTTTCGTATTCGCCGACTGTTCCGCCAAGCTCTATAACAATAAAATCAGCTTTACTATGTTCGGCAGCCGCCATATACCTTCTAATAATCTCATTTACAACATCCGGATTTGGCTCGACGTCCTCACCGTTATATTTCATCTGGCGTTCATCGCTTATAACTTTGAGATAAAGTTGCCCCATTGTAATGAAATTATCGTATCCAACTTCTTGCTCGAGGAATCTTTCATAGTTTCCCAAATCTATGTCAGACTCACATCCGTCGAAACACAAGAAAGGATCTCCGTGTTCGATTGGATTGATTGTTCCAAAATCGACATTTAAATTATTTTCACATTTTATTGGACACACACTATATCCATGCTTTTTTAGAAGCATTGAAATCGATGCGGAAGTAACGCCTTTTCCTAAAGCACTCATAACACCACCTGATACAAAAATAAATTTTGTTGAGCTTGAAATGTTACTTGATAATGATTTATTTATGTTGTGATTCTATCAGAAAATTTAGAAAATCAAGGAAGGAGTTTAGCCAACATTGATGCAACAATTTGTGCATCAGCTTTGCCTTGAGTAGACTTCATAACCTGACCTATCAAAAATTGCATTGCAGATGTATTTCCAGACTTGTAATCTGAAACAACTTTTAGATTTTTGTTAACAACAGTTTCAACTATAGGTAATAAGACGGATTCGTTGGAGATTTTTGATGACCTTTTTGATTTCTCAATTTTGTCGATTTCAGAAGGCGATTTTTCTTTGTATTCAGATATATTCACAACAAAGTTTGCGGATTCCGAAGGGGAATATCCTAAATCCAAAACTGCCAAATATTTTTCATACAAAGAAAAATCGCCAACCAGTCTTAAAACATATTGATCATTTAGCCCTTTTTCTTTTAACTGTGTGCGCAATTCCGAGGGCAATAAAATTTTTCGCGTCGTAATTTCATTCATCCACTTTTCATCTATTTCAATGATTGGAATATCGGGCTCGGGGAAATATCTATAATCATTTGCTTCCTCCTTGCTCCTTTGGGTAAAGGTTTTTCCTGTCGTTTCATTAAATCCACGAGTTTCTTGAACCAACTTCTCGCCAACTGTCAACGCCCCAGACTGACGTCGTAATTCATATTGCAGTGCTTTTTTCATAAACGAAAATGAATTTATATTTTTCATTTCAACACGATAATTTGGAAGCTCCTTTTGTCCTAATTTCCTAACCGAAATGTTTGCTTCAAGCCTCATATTGCCTTTTTCCATGTCTGCTTCACTAATTCCAAGATACCTAACGATTAGCTGAATTTCCTTACAAAATTCAACGGCCTCATCGATGTCAGTAAAATCTGGCTCTGTGACAATCTCCAAAAGTGGAACGCCAGATTTATTAAAATCAATTAAAGTTAAATCACCGGTATGAATTGATTTTGCAGTATCTTCTTCGAGGTGAATTTCTCTAAAGTTAATTCCGCTTAAGCTTCCACCGACTGCAATTGGATTATGCGGACACGTCAACTGAAAACCTTTTGGCAAATCCGGATAAAAGTAATTCTTCCGTTCATATATAATTTTTGTTTGTAATTTCGCACCTAAAGCATTTGAAAATATCTGCGCACTTTTTATTGCATTCAAATTTGGAATCGGCATAGCGCCAGGAAGCCCCATGCAAACAGGACAAACATTTGTATTTGCATCACTAAAAAACGGATCATTCTTGCATCCACAAAACATTTTAGAATCTGTTTTAAGTTGCATGTGGATTTCAAGGCCTAATACCATCGAACAGTTTTGTGTCATTCTGAAGCCCTTTCAAAGTTATAACCAAGATTGTATAAATTTTTTTCTAAAAAATGATCGCCTATAAGTTGAATTCCAATTGGCAAACCACCCTTACTAAATCCACATGGAATCGATAAAGCCGGAAGCCCGGCTAAATTTACAGGAACTGTTAAAATATCCATCAAATAGTTTTTCATTGGATCAGAAACAACTTCACCAATTTTAGGAGGCATTACTGGTGAAACCGGTGCTAAGATTGCATCGACTTTAGAAAATGCCTTTTTGAAATCTTGGATAATAAGTGTTCTGACTTTTTGAGCTTTTAAATAAAGCCCATCATAGAAACCTGCAGAAAGTGCATATGTTCCAAGCATAATTCTTCTTTTTGCTTCGTCGCCGAATTTGTCTCGTGTATTTCCAAATCTAATTCCATCAAATCGTGCGAGGTTTGAAGAAACCTCCGACGGTGTGATCACATAATACGACGCCAATGCATATTCACTATTTGGCAGACTTATATCAATAATTTCAGCTCCCAATTTTTCAAATATATTAATTGCGGATTTGGTCTTTTCTGAAATTTCAGAATCAATTTCATCAGATAAATATTCTTTAACAATTCCAATTTTTTTGCCATTGATATCTGCTCCGATATTTTCTAAATAGTTTTCAACAGGATTTTTTGAAGTCGTTGCATCGTATTTATCAAAACCAGCAGTTTGAGATAAGATCAAGGCAGAATCCTCGACTGACGTCGTAATGTGTCCGACAGAATCAAGCGACGAAGCCATTGCAATAATTCCATATCTAGAAACTCTTCCATATGTAGGTTTTATTGCAACTGTATTAGTAAACGATGCAGGATTTCGCAGCGAACCACCCGTGTCAGTCCCAGTTGCAAATACAACCATTTTTGAAGCAACAGAAGCCGCTGTTCCGCTTGATGAACCTCCTGATACCCTGCTTTTATCATATGGATTTTTTGTTGGTCCAAAATCACTATTTTCGCCAGTTGCCCCATGTGCAAAAGCGTCACAATTTAATTTTCCTAAAGAAATTCCGCCAGATTTTTTTAATTTTGAAACAACAGTCGCATCATAAACAGGAATGTAATCTTCTAATATTTTTGAGGCTGCAGTTGTTTTTATATCTTTTGTAGAAAAAATATCCTTATGCGCAAGTGGAATTCCTAAAAGCGGCCTGTTTTTAAATAATTCATCTAAATCTTTTGATGCCCGAATCTCCTCGTCAACATGCTTTGCGGCATCAATCGCAGTTTCTGGAGTCTTTGTAATAAACGCATTAATATCTAAATCCTGTGAAGATATTACATCCAAATGCGTTTTTATTAATTCTTCGCAAGTGATTTCTCTATTTTTTAGTTTCCTTTGGATTTCTAATATCACTTAAAAACTCCTTCCGTTGCAACATATTCATCTTTAGTCCTTGGGGCATTCTTAAGTACATCTTCTAAACTCAAAGTCCGATCAGCTGTATCATCATCTTGGAATCTGTTTTTAATATCCGATATAGGATGAGAAGTCGGCTCCACATTTGTAGTATCAACCTCATCCAGCTTTTTTATATACGAAAGGATTGATTGAATTTGAGGGAAAAATTTATCAACTTCATCTTCTTTTAGTTGAAGCTTTGCCAATTTTGCGATTTTTAGGATTTCATCTCTACTTATCATAATAATTTTACATTGAACGCAAACGTTTTATCCTTTCTAATACAGGAGGATGTGTTTCGAACAAGTTTGCAAACTTGCTTGAATTTTTACCTTTTCGGAGTGGATTTGAAATATACATATGAGCAGTTGCTTCATTCGCGACCTCTAAAGCTTCGGTATCCGCGGAAATCTTTTCTAATGCAAGTGCAAGACCCTCAGGATCACGAGTAAGGAGTGCTGCTGAGGCATCTGCCAAATATTCTCTATTTCTTGAAACTGCAAGCTTTATAAGTTGAGCGATTATTGGGCTTAATATTAAAAGAACAACTCCAACTAAAACAATCATTCCACCGATATCTTTTCCTCTATCGTTTCTGCGAAATCCTCCTCTTAAGAATATATTTGCCATCATTGATATTGAACCAACAAGAACAACTACAATTGTCATAAGACGAATATCATAATTTTTAACGTGTGAAAGTTCGTGTGCTAAAACGGCTTCAATTTCCCTTTTATTTAATTTTTCAACCAAGCCTTTTGTAACTGCTACAACTGCGTGATCAGGATCACGACCAGTTGCAAAAGCATTTGTGGCTGTATCATCTATTAAATATAAATCTGGAATTTTCTTTAATCCTGCACCTATACAAAGATTATCTAAAACTCCATAGACTGATGGTAATGTTTCTCTTGAAACCTTTTTGGCGCCGGCTATCTTTAATGCTATTTTGTCAGAAAAATAATAACTCGAAACCGACGACACCGAAGAAAACAAAACCGCAAATATCATGATAGGATAACCGGCGCCCTCTCCTACAAAAACTTCTCCAAAGAAAAATGCGAGCAAAGTAACAACTATTACAAATGCAAACATTATTACAATAGTCTCTCTTTTATTTGATGAAATCTGGTCGTAAATCGTCGTCATAGTTTAAAACTTGACTTTTATGTCAGCCTTTTCGCTTTCTTCAGCTTCAAAGAAGATTTCTTCATTAAAACCGAGTGTGTTTGCGATTAAGACATTTGGAAACACTTTGATCTTAGTGTTGTATGACATAACGTTTCCATTATAAAATCTTCTTGAATAAGCAATCTTTTCTTCGATTTCTGTAACTTTATCCATTAAATTGTTAAGTTCTGTATGAGATTTGAGTTCTGGATATGCTTCAACCTGGACACGAAGACCGCTTATTGCATTTGAGATTTGTGATTCGATTTGTCCACGAGCTTTTGGATCTAAACCTTTTGATGCATCTTCCATGGCCTTTGTTCTTAGTTCTGTAACTTTTGTCAAAATATCTTCGTCAACTTTTGTTGCTTTTCGAACAGTTTCAATTAAATCTGGCAAAAGATCGTATCTTTTTTTAAGTTGAACGTCTATGTCTGACCACGCTTCCTTAACTCTCATTCTTAAAGTAACAAGACCGTTATATGTTACCCATACAAAACCTATAACTAAGATTGGTAAACTTACTAAAAATATTGTTTCGTACATTTTTTATTTCCTTTTTGATAACAAAACTACACCGAATGCGACAAAAGCAAGTGGCCACAATTTCCATATTGTTTCCCAAACACCATACTCTATTATCCCAAAATTGTTAAGAACCATTAAGCTTCCTATTATTATGATAGCTACTGCGAACCAAAACGCACCGGTTAGTTGGTTTTCTTTTTTGTTTTCCATGTTTTTATTGTATCAAATTCCAAGTGATTATCTTGCGTGAATTTTAAACCTAATTTGATTGCCGTTTCAGCTCTTTCAAGTTGCCTGCCTATATAAAGTGCATTGCCTAAAGTTGATAGTGCAAGGCCATTTTCAATTTCAAAAGAAAGTAGTCTTGCTGCGTTCCTCTTTTTTCCATCTATTCGCCACTCCTTTATTTCCTCATTTCCCCTTGGAGTCATCCATCGAACAACTATATCGTTGCCTTCTACCATAACGCTTAAATTTCCTCTTGGATCCCACTCACAGTATCCTTTGTCATTTTTTTCATACAATTCTTTTGCATCTTGATAATTGTGTTCATAAATATGAGCCATGTTGGAAATTGTTATTAAAGCTCCCATTTCAACGTTTAGTTCGTTCGCGATTTTTGATTGGATCTTTCTTAATGCAAATGCGTTTAGTGGCCATGCGTTATACATGTCATTGCTTCGAAAATATGCGGTTAGTGTTAATTTACCTTCATATATTTGACATTGAATTAAAAATAAACATGGCGTTTTTGTAGGTGGCCTTTTTGGAAAAACATCAGTAAATGGATTTGCTAAAAGCGCGATTGCGCCTTTGTCGTATTTGAATCCTTTTAGTTTTCGGACTATGGAGATCGCAACTTGGTCAAATCCCCCGTTTGTAAAAAATTCATCAAATCTTTCAAGTTTTAGCCATGGATAAATTTCTTTGAGCGCATTGATTTCTAAATGTGCAAAGTTAAATAACCTTTCACCATATGTGTAATCTTCTGTGTGTAGATCTGGATCAAAAAATCCTTTGAAGTATTTTTCTAAATCTTCTTTTGAAAATGGCAGATATTCTGGAACATTCCAATTTTCAGGATCTTCGTCTGTCACAACCGCTGTAAGATTTAGCATTTCCTTCATTGTTTTTGAAGTATCGGAAACATAACTTATTACGGCTTCTGATTGTAATCCAAACATGCTTATGTGCTTGAGTATGGAAGTGTATGTTTCTGCAATTGTAGGACGCCTTATTTTCGTGGAATCAATTTCGCTTGGATAATTTTGAACATCGGCTTTTGGCGGATCAGGAAAAACTTCGGGGGAACGCCATGAGAGGGTAGCCCCGGCCGCGGCCGGGGCTACCCTCATTCCCCGAAGTTTTTCCACCCCTATCATGTCAATGACTTCTACGTTTTTACGAAAGGCTTCGATAGCTTCACGGGGAATTTCTTTCTCGATTTTTGCAATGTCATCGCCAATAACTTTGTAATCATCATCAACGCCATTTTTCATGAAACGCAAAAACGCTTCTCCACTTCCCATTAAGTCGCTTCCTATTAAGTAAAGTTTTGTGATAGTTGGATTTGCAAGAATGTTTCGCAAGACATAATTAATGCCCTTTTTTGTATAAAGTTGACCGGCAATATAAAAATCATCGGGATCGACAAGCTTTTCAAGAGTCTCTTTAGGAGTCCACAAAGTTGCAATCGCAACGCCTGAATTGGGATTTGAAATAGTTAGGCGGTCCTTAAAATAAATCGGCCAAGACATAAACAAACAATACGGGAGATGTTAAAAGCAAGCAAGAATGGTTACTCGGGGTTTTGATTGAGTCTTTCTAAAATGGCATCTTTAATATTTGGATCAAAGTTATCCAAAGCGCCCTTCTTCTTAAGACTTTCACCAAATATCATTATGAATTTGTCCACGGCAACCGTAACCATATCAGTTTTTCCCGCATCAGACATTATTCCGTCGCCTTGTAGTTCATTAGCTCCTCTGACTACATTCGTTAGATTAGTGGCTGCATGCCCATATCCGCGATCTCCACCAGCACCTGTCGGAGATGAGAGACGGAATCTTCAGGATTTTGTGGTGTTTCAGATATAGTTTTGTTCATATGCTTCGCATTATATATACCTGCTATAAGACGTCAAGCTTTACTAAATATCCCCAGATCCTAATAGTACTTGTACCCTATCACGAATCTCCAACGAAAATCTTGATAAATCAATCTCCTCTTGGGCATTCATTCGAACTATTGATTGATATAACCTTTCAGCAATCTTATCCAACTCTGTTGGATTTAAAGCACTCCCATCATTATAAATTGCATTGATTATCAGAGATGTTCGTAAAGATGCTTCAGCATGACCATAGTCCAAAGGATCTTCTACTTCAGCGGTTTCGTTCATGTTCTTTGTGACAACAAATAGCATTTTTGAGTTGATCTAACCCGCAACACAAATTTCCAGATCTTTTAGTTTTGCCGTTTCGGTTTTGCAGTCAGTATAAACAAATGAAGCAAATGCAGTTCTTCGATTTTCATCTACGATGCATTTTATTAATGCTTTGCAGCTTGTAAAGGCTCTTCATTTTTATCAACTTTTCCGCCTGCAGAATGAAAAAATCCCGAAGCAATCTTTTTATGCTCTGATCTTTTTAAAACCAAAATCTTTCCATCTTTACGAACAAACATATTCGCACACATAACAATATTATGAGTAATTATTGCGGAATTAACCACTTGCATAGAGGGATTGTAGCAAATTAGGAAATCTATAGAGTCATGTGATTATTTCCCAACGACAATAAGTTCACTATTTAAATTCAGAGAATACTGAAAAAAATCATATGCCGATGTCGGCAAAATGATAAAAATAGCAGTGGGAAGCCCTAAAGAGACAACGAGACAAATTCGTGACTACAAATTGTCACGATACGCATGCTATCTTATAGCGCAAAATGGTGATTCTTCAAAGAAAGAAATCGCACTTGCTCAAACATACTTTGCGATTCAAACAAGAAGGCAAGAAGTATTTCAACAGTTAGCACAAAACGAAAAAAAACTTTTTGTAAGAGGAGAAATAAAAAACCACAACAAAAAATTATTTGCTACTGCAAAACAAGCTGGGGTAAACAATTTCAGTCGCTTCAATAATGCAGGATATGAAGGTCTGTATGGTATGAGAAAAGATCAGATTCAAAAGAAAAAAGGCATAGGGAAAGATGACGTACTGGATAGGGCTGGAACAACAGAGCTTGCAGCTAACCTATTTCGCATTACCCAAACAGACGAAAAAATTAGAAACGAAGATATAAAGTGAGATTACAAAACAAGCAATACCCATTTTGAGATAGGCAAAAAAGTAAGGCAAACAATCCGTGAAATTGGTGGAGCAATACCTGAAATACTCAAACCTGAAAAACATATCAAAGAATTAGAAAAGGAACAAAAAAAAATCATTAAAGAGTCAGCTGAATACTTAATCCTCCTGGTTGTTCAGGCACTTAAATTCCACATATTACCCACTATTGTTTTTAGCTCCACTTATGCACAAAATACTCATTTAAGTCTCCAGTTTTTCCGTCTGCTTTGAATCTTTTTATTTGTTTTAGGCCGGCGGACGCCAGTATCTCCTCGATGTCGGAGATTTCTTTGACACTGTATTTGTGAAAATATCTTTTTGCATTTTTGTTATTCGCCCATCCTAAAAAGTAGTCTCCTTCTTCAAGTTTAATATCCGATATTAAATCGTGGCTTTGTTTAGGCGTAAACCGCAGATCATCTTGATAGTTCCAAATTGTGAATATTAGAAGTCCGTTTTTTGAAACTAGTTTTGAAAGTTGCGAGAACCATTTTTTCCGAAGTTCATTTGATGGAATATGATGCGTAATTCCAAAGGCAACTACGACATCGAAGGTCACGGGAGACAATGATTCTATGTCATTTATGACATCAATTTTCCTAAATTCAATTCGTTCATTTGCGTTTTTCCTTGCTATATCAAGCAAATAATCATTCGAGTCAATTCCGAGATATTTAAATAAGGGTAGCCCTTCTTTTTCAGGGGCTACCCCTATAAAGCGGCCGTTTCCACATGCAACATCTAAAACACTAATTGGACGCTCAAAGCTATTCGTTTCCCCAAACTCAACTCGTATAATTTCCATAACCCTCCCCCACCCCTTCCATGCGGATTTTCTGGTTTTATCAAAATCTGGTCCTACTTTGTCGTAAAAATCCTTATTTACACGTATAATGTTGTCAATCGTTGTTTTATCCATCATATGAAAAAAAATAATTTAAAAACTATTATAGACTCGCTTTCAAAATTAAATAAGCCATTGGAAAAGGATCTATTTAAATTGCTTCACGAAAATACAAAAGATGATGGCGGATTATATTCAAAAAGCGAAATCTTAGCAGAAATCGAAAAACTTAATAATCCACTTTATAAAAAGCTTGTACAAATAATAAAAATGAAATCAACTAGAACTATTTCTGGAGTTACTCCGGTAACTGTTTTAACAAAACCTTTTCCTTGCCCTGGCAAATGTATTTTTTGCCCAAATGATGTGCGAATGCCAAAAAGTTATTTATCCGACGAACCTGGTGCCCAAAGAGCAAATCGAAATAATTTTGATCCATATGCACAAACTTTTAATCGCCTTTTAGCATACAAAAATATCGGACACCCTACAAATAAAGTAGAACTTATAATTTTAGGCGGAACTTGGACCTCATACCCAATCGATTATCAAATTTGGTTTGTTAAAAGATGTTTTGATGCAATGAATGATTTTAAAAAAGCTAATGAAGATACATACGAATCCAAAATGGATATTCCATATGAAGAAAAATCCTTACACGAAATCAACGGTGAAAAAATAGTTGATTCATATAATAAGGTTATTTCAAAAGCAATAATTCCTAAAAAATCTCAAGCAAAAAATGAAACCGCAACATGGGAAGAACTCTTTGCCGTTCAAATCCAAAATGAGAATGAAAAAACAAGGTGTATTGGACTTGTAATAGAAACACGTCCAGATGAAATCACAGAATCTGAAGTTATAAGAATTAGAAAACTTGGAGCGACAAAAGTCCAAATCGGTTTTCAAAGCTTAAACGACAAGGTTTTGGAAAAAAATCACCGCGGACATAACGTAGCAACAACAAGAAATGCAGTAAAACTTTTACGTCAAGCAGGTTTTAAAATTCATGCACACTGGATGCCAAATTTGTATGGATCAAACCCAGATATGGATATTGGAGATTTTAAAAAAATGTTTGAGGATGAGGATTTTATGCCGGATGAATTAAAGATATATCCATGTTCACTAATTCAAAGTGCTGAACTTATGCAGTATTACAAAAAGGGTTTATGGAAACCATACACATTCGAAGAATTATCTTACGTTTTAGAAGAATGTTACAAATTAACTCCTGAATATTGCAGAATAACAAGAATGATAAGAGACATCGGATCTCAAGATATCGTAGTTGGAAATAAAAAAACAAATTTCAGACAAATAGTTGAAATAAATCTAAAAAAGCAAAAAGCTGAAATAAACGAAATTAGATATAGAGAAATAAGAGGCGAAGCCATAGAAGCTGACAAACTAAGTGTAAAAACAACAAAATATGAGACGTCCACATCAACTGAATACTTTTTAGAATACGTTACAGAAAAAAATAAAATAGCAGGATTTCTTAGGCTTTCAATTCCTAAAATTCCAAATTATATTGAGGAACTAAAAAATGCAGCAATAATCCGCGAAGTTCACGTCTATGGACAAAGCATAAAAATCGGACAAAAAGACGAAGGCAAAGCTCAACATCTAGGACTTGGAAAAAACTTAATCTTGCTTTCCAAAAAACTTACAAAAGAAAATGGATTTGATAAACTAGCTGTGATATCGTCAATCGGAACACGTGAATACTACAAAAAACAAGGATTTGAAATGAAAGAAATATATCAAATATCTGAAATAGATTAGAGGTATTGCAATTTCTGTCATATCAAACTAAAATTTCCAACAATAAATTTATGTCTGAATCAGAATTAGATTTTGAACCAATTGAATACTGTGGAAATAATACCTGTAATCAGCACTGCCTTGAAGTTGAGTTCATTTTAACCAATGATAATAAAGTTATGAATCTTGCGCAACTATACGAAGATCCAACAAGATGTAATGATTGTGTTGACTCACAAACTGTGTATAGAGAAAATAATAATAGAGGAAAAGGAAAGCCTGGAGCAAACAAAGGAGAAAGAAAGGCTGAAAGAGGAGGATCCTCACATTTCCATAGATAAAATATTTTAGAAATTTGTCACTTCACAAGGTATAGAATTTTTGCATAGGATTTCAATCCCACTTGTATCCGTATGTTTTGATATGTAGTAGATTTTTTTGATTCCCGCTTGGATTATTGATTTTGCGCAGATGTAGCACGGAGAGTTTGTTAGAAAGATTGTCATTTCTGGTGTTTGAATTCCGTATTTCGCACATTTTGCAATTAGATTTGCTTCGGCATGAATTGAACAGACTTTTTGAATATCTTTTCCTTTTAAGTTTTCGACTTCGCGGATGCAAATTCTCTTATTATTTTTGTCACATGTTTGGCAGAAAATTTCGCCTTTTAGAGTTTCGTTCCAAGTCTTTAAATAAATAAAGCCATCTTTTCTTCTAAATTGTGGATCCTTTTTGGCAAATGGCGAAATTTTCTGCCCTATGTCCTTTACAACTCCAACACATCCAATTTTATAACCACATGTTGAATTGTCTGCAATAAAGGCAGCTTTTTTTAAAAAATCAGTTATTTGAGATTTTTGCATTTCGTAATCTTTCAGCAAGTTCTATTGGAGGAATTGTAATCTCCTGATAATTCCACTTCATAATTCCATCTGTATACGGCATAATAACTAAATGCCCATGAGAAACGCTTTTTCCACTAGTTAAGCCCCTAGACGTTTTATAGTTAAGCCAAATCTCACCTATCTTGAGTTCGTTTTGTAAAAGCCTGATACCTAACTCTGTAAGGTTACGCATACTCCCCCATACTTTTGGCGATATATCTAAAAATCCTTCGACATGCGTCTTTGGAATAACTAGGAGATTTCCATCAATATATGGAAAAAGATTAACTGTCAAAACTGCATCTGCGTTTTTTGCGATAATGTATTTATCCTTTAGATCGCAAAAAACGCACTTCCCTGTTTTCGTCCAAATATCTCCATAACTTCCATTTTTTCGCGCATGATAATCAGAATAATCCGGCATGTTTTAAATATATCACGCAAGTGAAAATAGCTAATCTGTAGTATGATTATTTCAAGAATGAAAAAAACTGATAAGGAGTATTTAGAAAACTTCAAACGAAACCGAATCAAAGCATTTGGATCAATCGCAGGAATAACTTTTGGAGTTGTCATTATCTTTTTTTTAATCGGATATTACATTGACACAACATTTAATACGAAGCCATATGGCATAATAATCCTTTTAGTAGTATCATTTCCCATTGTTCAAGTCATTTTGTATAGAATTTTAAAGAAAATTTACTCAGATAAAAATTAAGTTATATGGAAGAAATCTCACTAGTCCCAGGTACAATATTCTCGATTCTTGGCATAAACATAAATAATGCTGTTTTAGCAAGCTTTTTAGTTTCTGGAATATTAATTTATTTAGCAACCACAATTTCAAAGAAAATAAACCTAATCCCTGGAAACTTGCAAATCGCAGGAGAAGCCGCCGTTTCAATCTTTTACAGTAAGCTTCTTGAGACATACAACAATAAAGTCCTTGCAAAAAAACATACTGCATTAATTGTTAGCTTTTTTCTTTTTGTATTAATATCAAATCAATTTAGCTTAATCCCTTTGGTTCAAAGCATCACTGTAAATGGGATTAGTGCATTTAAAACCCCAACAGCTCACCTATCACAAACAATTGCTTTAGCACTAGCAGTAGTTGGATTCTCTCACTACATTGCACTTAGAATGTCTCCAATAAAGCACATCGGAAATTATATAAAAATAAAAGCAATCTTAGACATAAGGTCTCCAAAAGGTATCGGGATGGCACTTTTGGAAGTTTTTTTAGGCATATTAGATATAATTGGTGAACTCGCAAAGGTCATTTCACTTTCATGCAGGCTTTTCGGAAACATATTCGCAGGTGAAGTCATGATTGCAGTCATTTCCGGAATGTCCATATATACTAGCTATATTGTCCCTGCGCCCTTCTATTTTTTAAGCATCTTTTCTGGTATTATTCAGGCGTTGGTTTTTGCTTATCTAGCAACATCATTCATATCAGGCATGGCAGTTTCAAGTGGCGCTAACCTAGTAAAAAATGCGAATCAAAGTTAATTTATTTTTTTAAGGAGAAGCTATGGACACAGAAGCAATGAAGTTACTTTCAGCAGGAATTTGTATGGGAATCGGAAGTATCGCCCCAGCAATTGGTGAGGGAATGATAGCCTCAAAAACGATGGAAGCTATTGGAAGAAATCCAAAAGTTGCCGATAAATTATTTCCAAACATGCTTGTTGCAATGGCTGTTACAGAATCAACAGGTATTTATTGTTTAGTCATCTCACTAATAATCTTATTTGTTGCATAACATGAGCGCTTTAGAAAACCTCGGGATTGATCTAACCAGCATATCTTTATATATCGTAAATTTCGGTATCATAGTATTTTTCATGAATAAATACTTAACTGGACCATTGATTGAAATGCTGGAAAAAAGAAGGTCCACAATTGAAAATAATCTTAATGAAGCCGAAAAATTGAGAGAAGAAATGTCAAAACAAAAGATACAAATTGATTCGGAAAAAACCATTTCAGAAAAGAAACTTCAAGAACAGGAAGCAAACTTAAATGACAAGCTCCAAAAAAAAGCGTCAGAGGTTTTAAAATTGGCGGAAGAAAAAAGCGCAGAGATAATTAGTAACGCAAATGAAGTTTCAGAAAAAAAGAAAAAAGAAATTCTTTCAGAAACCGAAAAAGAAATTAAATCGACAGTCAAAAATATGGTTATGTATATAGTTTCAAACAAACTTCCCGAAGATATTATTGTAGAAAGTGTAGATGAAGCTTGGCAAAAAAGCTTCCAAAACAAAAAATGATTAACTATTTAACAAAATTGGCATTAATAGACGGATTAAAAAATATACGTGATGATAAGAAATCTCCAGAGTCGTACCCAAAAACAATAGTTGATTATTTCAATAAAATTTCAGAAAAAGACCTTACGGATGAAATTAAGATTATAGTAAAAGACAAATACGCGCAATCCAAGCTATCACAAATAATAATTGAATTTATATCCAAAGATTTTGGAGAAATTGCAGATGAATATTACTATGGTAAATCAAAATCAATCAAAATAGACCCCAGATCTCATTTTGAAAAAGAATTATTAAGTCAGCTTGAAAATTCAACTTACAACGAAATTAGCGAAAAAGCTGCAAGGGAACTTTATAAAACAGATAAAGGGAAAATCATAATTGTTGAATCACCAGTCGATTTAGATTTAAGTTTAAAAACAAAAATAAGAAAAAGCTATCAAAATGAGAAGGCTTTGAATTTTGTTGTTTTTAAAGTTAACGAAAGTATACTTGGTGGTATAAAAACGTATATTGACGGCAAAATCGTTGATGATTCGTGGGCAGAAAAGATAGAAAAATTAGAGTATATAGGTGCATAAAATATCATGGCAGAACAACGATTACAAGAATTACTAAAAAATATAGAAGAATCTTTCTTCAACTCCGATTCAAAATCTGATTCAAAAACAGCATTTGGAGTAATTAGATCATTCAAAGATGGCGTCATTGAAATAGAGGGCCTCAAAAATCTCAAAATGGGCGAAATCGTAACGGTGCAATCAACCGATACAAAAGCGCTTGTTTTGAATTTGGAAAAAAATCTATCATATGCAGTCACGCTACAATCAAACAATAAAGTGAAAGCTGGCATGTATGTTGAATCAACTGGGAAAACATTGGAAATGCCAGTTTCAGAAAAATTTATAGGCAGAGTAATAGATAGTCTTGGAAATGAACTTGACGGAAAAGGTAAAGTCGAATCAAAAGAATTTTATGCACATGAAAAAATAGCGCCAGGAGTTATCACGCGAAAACCAGTACATGAGCCTTTGCAAACGGGAATTATTGCAATAGATGCTTTAATCCCAATCGGACGTGGACAAAGAGAATTAATAATTGGAGACAGACAAACGGGAAAAACAGCTATTGCGATAGACACAATCATCAATCAAAAAGAACAAGATATAACATGTATATATGTAGCAATTGGCCAAAGAGAATCAAAAGTTGCGTCCGTTTATAACCAACTCGAAGCAAACGGAGCACTTGATTACACAATTATCGTATCCGCATCCGCAGCTACATCTGCTGTAATGCAATTTTTAGCTCCATATGCTGGAAGTGCTATTGCAGAATACTTTTTAGATAAAGGCAAAGACGTTTTAATCGTATACGATGATCTTTCCAAGCACGCAGTTTCATACCGCGAAATGTCACTTCTTTTAAGAAGGCCTCCGGGAAGAGAGGCCTACCCAGGAGATGTTTTTTACATTCACTCAAGGCTATTAGAACGAGCAGTCAAACTTAACGAAAAAAATGGTGGAGGAAGTATCACAGCCCTTCCTATAATAGAAACACAAGCTGGAGATGTTTCTGCATACATTCCAACAAACGTAATTTCAATAACTGACGGACAGATATTTTTAGATACTGACCTTTACAACAACGGTATATTTCCTGCAATAAATGTGGGTATTTCAGTTTCAAGAGTTGGAGGAAACGCCCAAACAAGAATCATGAAAAAGATTTCAGGAACAATGAAACTTGATTTGGCATCTTACTACGAGCTAGAAGCGTTTTCTCAATTTGCAAGCGATTTAGACGAAAATACGAAAATGATACTAAAAAGAGGGAAAAGAATTGTCTTAAGTCTTACACAAAAACAAAACGCTCCATATCAACTCTGGGAAGAAGTTATGATTACATGGTCAGCAACTAATGGATACCTTGATATTCTCGACGAAAATGACGTTAGAGAAAAAATAAGTGGGCTTTTGTCATATATTCGCAATAATAAGACAAAGCTTGTCAGTGCAATTAACGAAAAGAAAGAATTGACAGATGAAATAAAGGGTCTAGTTGATTCCGCATGCAAGGAATTCTTTAAATCAGTTATCGGGTACGATATCCTGTAACGATTACATTATGATATGTCTGGAAAATTAATCACAATACAAAAGAGAATAAAATCGACAAAAAATACAAAAAAGATAACAAAAGCTATGCAACTTGAAGCTTCTAGCAAAATGAAAAAACTTCAAAATAAAGCGGTTTCATCAAGAGAATACACTCAAGGACTTTTAAGTATATTGAAAAATACTACGGCAGAGGATGAAGAAACAGGAGTTTTCAATCAAATAAGAGAAACAGGGAAAACCGTTTTCATTTTGTATTCATCAGATAAAGGACTTTGCGGAGGACTAAATTCACGAATCATAAATACACTTCTTAGTTCTATGGAATGGAAAGAAACGCCAGAAGAAGATCGAATATTGATAACAATAGGAAAAAAAGGTTACGACTACGCGATGTATAACAAAATTCCAGTTGATAAATCATTCAAAGCAATTAGTGAAAAAATCACACTAATAGAAACATTAGAAATAATAGAAGTCATCTTAGAATATTGGATATCAGGCGAGGCCATGAAAGTATTCATGGCCTCGCCCCACTACAAAAGCCCAATAATTTTTTATCCACAAGTGAAATCCTACCTTCCTTTGACTAACGAAACTATAAAGTTACATTTGTCTCCTATGTCAGATATTTCAATCAAAAAAAGCGAAGAAAATGAAAACGATAACAAACCAATAGTAATATATGAACCAAGCTTTTCCGAATTTAAAGATTCAATAACTAGGCAGATAATCCAAGCATTGTTTCTGGCTTCCTTTTTAGAATTAAAAGCATCCGAATATTCAAGCAGAATGTTGGCGATGCAAAATGCTACAGATTCTGCAGGAGAAATAATCGACACGTTGTCACTAGAGTTTAATAAAGCAAGACAGGCGGCCATAACGCAGGAAATTGCTGAAATAGTTGCAGGCGCATCAATATAAATTATGAATAAAAATAAAATCGGAAAGATATCAGCAATCATCGGAGTTGTAGTAGACGTCCAGTTTAATGACTATGTTCCTTCAATCTTAAATGCAATAGAAATCAAAAAAGAAGATGGATCAATTCTTACTTTAGAGGTTCAAGCTCACCTTGGATCTGGAATAGTAAGGACAATAGCCATGAGCTCTACAGACGGCCTAATGATTGGACAAGAAGCAATTGATACACAAAATCCTATCATGGTCCCCGTAGGGAAAGAAACACTAGGAAGAGTGTTCAACGTCACTGGCGATCTTATAGATGAAGGCGAAGCACTTCCAAAAGATATAGAAAAAAGACCGATCCATGTTGACCCGCCATCATTTGTAGATCAAAACCCTCAAACTGAAATATTTGAAACAGGAATAAAAGTCATAGATCTTTTGAGTCCATTCATAAAAGGTGGGAAAATTGCATTATTTGGAGGAGCTGGAGTTGGTAAAACAGTTCTTATGATGGAACTTATAAATAACGTAGCAAAAGGCCACGGCGGGTATTCAGTATTTGCCGGAGTTGGCGAAAGAACAAGAGAAGGAAACGATTTAATTCACGAAATGATGGATTCAGGAGTTATGGGAAAAATTGCCATGACTTTTGGACAAATGAACGAACCTCCTGGAGCCCGTATGAGAGTTGCTTTAACAGGCCTTACAATTGCCGAAAAATTTAGAGATGAAGGAAAAGACATACTAATGTTCATTGATAATATTTTTAGATTTACTCAAGCCGGTGCTGAAGTTTCAGCTCTACTTGGAAGAATGCCTTCTGCGGTTGGATACCAACCAACGCTTGCAACAGACATGGCAAAACTTCAAGAAAGAATAACCTCAACCAAAAAAGGATCAATCACTTCGGTTCAAGCAGTTTATGTTCCCGCAGATGACTTGACAGATCCAGCACCTGCAACAACATTTGCTCATTTAGACGCTACAATTGTTCTTTCAAGACAACTTGCATCAATTGGTATTTACCCATCTGTAGATCCACTAGATTCAAATTCACAAGCGTTAAAGGCTGAAATAGTAGGAGAGCTTCATTACAAGACAGCAACACGAGTAAAACAAATATTACAAAGATATAAAGAACTTCAAGATGTAATCGCAATTCTTGGAACTGAAGAACTAAGCGAAGAAGATAAAACAATCGTTTCAAGAGCAAGAAAAATCCAGAAATTCTTATCACAAAACTTTACAGTTGCTGAACAATTTACGGGAAACCCGGGTGATTACATCAAAATGGAAGACACCGTAAAAAGCTTCGCTGACATACTTGATGGAAAGCATGACAATATAGCCGAGGAACATTTTTACCTGGCAGGAAACATACAAAGCGTTGTTGAAAGATCAAAACGTGACAGATAAGTTTAATCTGATTATAAAAACGCCGGAAAAAGAAACTTTTTCCGGCGAAGTAGATAATATCTACATCACAACAGATGTCGGAGATACAGAAATACATCCTTTTCATGCATCTTTAGGAGCTGTCGTTTCATATAGCCCAATAATAATTACAATTTCTGAAAATAGGCAGATCGAATACATAATAAAAAGAGGTGTATTGTTCTTTTCGAATGAAAAAAATGAAGCCTTGCTTGTGGCATATTCTGCTCAAAAACGTGAAGAGATAGACTTTGAGAGTGCAAAGGAATATTTAAAGTTTGTTAACGAAAAACTAAAATCAAAAGACGACGACTCACTTGGAGATTTCACGCTGAAATTTTTGGAAGATGAAAGAATCGCGCTTGTTAGAGAATTTGACTTAGATTGATAGATTCTAGTCTTTTAAACTCGTCCATTTTTCAGCTTCATCCAAGACTTCCTTAAAAACTTGCCTAACACGAATTCCTGCAGCTTTTCTAATTAAACGACTTGAAGATAGTGTTGGTGCCTGCGGCGGCGCGGTTATTATTTGTCCACCGATTTTTTTAATTAGCGCCGCCGCAGACGATTTATCTATTTGATTCCAATCTTCGACTACTGTAAAAAAAATATCTGGCGAAAGTTTTTCTATTACCGGAGTAATTTCGTCATGATCAAAAATCACTATATAATCGACAAATCCAAAGTACGCCATTAATTCCGCTCTTGAATATTCATCAACAATTGGCCTTCCTCTGCCCTTTTGTCTAAAAATTACATCGTTTGATGGAATTGCCAAAACCAACACATCACCATATGATTTTGCTTTATTAAAAAATCTCGCATGTCCCGCATGAAGTAAATCACATGCTCCAGATGCCAAGACTATCTTTCTTCCATCCGATTTAAGCTTTGAGCTAATTTGTGGCAACTTTCCTTCATCAACTATTTCACCAAAATATTTGCGCTCAAATAAACTTAATTTTTTAGAGTGGTTTCCGAAATCAAGTCTTTCTGATCTTACATCGGTTTTTAATCCAGACCACATTTTTTTCTTCCAGTCCCCTTTTGATAAATCAATTTTCACTTTTCCAAAGAAGTATTCAATTATTTCTTTAATTTTAAGATCTGCAACTCTCTCAACTATCGCTGAAGCCGATACAAAAGGCTGTGACTTCTTAACATTAATAATCTTACCTCCATAGCTTTTTATGAAATCGGCCTCTTTTTTTTTTCTTAAATGACTTCGAAAGTCAATTCCTAATCCATAAAATATGTCCGGCTTAATTTTCTTTAGAATTGGCAATATATTCTGTTTATCAACATAAACTGTGTTGTCTACAAATTTAAAATATTCTATTAATTCTGCACGGTTTTTTTGATCAATTAGAGGAAATCCCTTCCCCCTCAATCTTTTTCTCGATTTGTTAGTTGCCACTCCAACTATTAATATATCTCCGTAAGATTTAGCGCCTAATAAATATGCCGCATGTCCGCTATGAATTAAATCAAAAGTTCCAACAGTAAAAACAATTTTCTTATTTTGCGTATGCAATTTATCACAAAACTTCTTCAAATCGGAGGTGTTTATGTGTTTGCCAGCTTCATGTATTTTTTCCACATTGATAGTATAACGCAATATCCGCGGTTAAATGTTATAATACGAGCGTGAATTATAGTGATTTAATATTCGATAAGTTTTTGGGGTCGTAGCTCAACTGGTTAGAGTGTCTCCCTGTCACGGAGAAGGTTGCGGGTTCAAGTCCCGTCGATCCCGCCATTATTATTTAATTCCTCTGCCCTAATGTTATGTCTGAAGAAATACAAGAAACCCAAAAAAAGCAGGAGGTAGCAAAGTATATTTATATTTTAGTGATCTTTATAGGGCTAATCGTTCTAGGATCAACATATATCGCTTATACATATTTCAATACATCAAAAAACAATGTATCTACTGATGACATTGCTAATGTTGATGTAACCGAAGTTGTTCCAGTTACAGATGACTCTGGATTCCAGACCCCAGTACTTGGTGACAGTTTCGGAATTACAGATGGACGTGAAGTTGCTGACAATTCAGTAAAAACATTAGTTCCAGTTCCAGCCAAAGAAGTTGAAGCGGTTCAATTGGAAAAAACAACTGCGTCAGATACTTCTGGAATTTCAAATGCAAGAACATGGAAAGCAAATGATTATAAATTTGGCGATATAAAAATCGGCTCATACACAGTAATCTATGGAGACACGCTTTGGGAACTTGCTGAAGGTGCATATGGACTTGGATCAAAATGGATAAACATTGCAAACGTAAACACAATCCAATACTTTGCAAATGGAAGACCATTGATCGAAGTCGGACAAGTACTGACTATACCTGAAGATAAGTAACAACTTCGTGTGATAAAATCAAAAAGACGCTCACTTCGTTCGCGGGAGGAAGGAAACCTTGCACCCGCTCACTTCGTTCGCGGGAGGAAGGAAACCTTGCACCCGCTCACTTCGTTCGCGGGAGTAGTTCAGTGGTAGAACGCTTCCTTCCCAAGGAAGAGATCGCGAGTTCGAGCCTCGTCTCCCGCTCCATATTGGGGTAGCCCTTTTTTCTCAAATCTAAACATTTGCCAAAATTCGACTCAAATTTTTTTTACGAATAATTGTGTTTGCTCCGCTTCTGCGAATAATGACAAAACCGTTTCTGCCACAATATGAAGACGGCAACTTAATACTCCTTTTAGAAAAGGTATAAAAATCGGATGTCATACAATTCATGTATAATTTCGGGTTTGTTTTAATTAACCGATTCCTTAGCTTCTCTAATGTATTAAATATAACCCTATAATGGGTACTCCTGTTTACTGTTATCTTGACATTATTTAAACTATCAATATTATTCTCAAACTTACCTGAAGAAACAACCTCATCCAAATGAATAAATCGAATAGAAGACTTAGAATATGCTTGATGTAAACTCGCAAATAAATCTAATCTTGGAGGACTAACTTCTTTATTTTCATCAATATAAACTTGATTGAATATAGGCGTTTCAAAGTCAATAGCACATATCAGTGGACTTGATATCGGAAGTTGGCTCAAATCAGATTTAATCGACGTAAGAACATCTTCTGTGGTGCACATTTCTCTTAGATACGAATGGCAAATTCCCCTAAATGCTAAATCTTTGTGCACACACAATAACTTTTTTCCAGTAGTCGTATGTCTATAAAAAACATTACAATTGCTAAAATCCCCATGGTTTATTATTGAGGAACTAGCCAGAAAACAATTAGAAAGGCAGTCAGTTTTAAGTACACAACTTGTGACATCGTATTCAGGTGGGGCCATTATATTAATTTGTTTATCCAGAGGAATAGACCTATCGATTTCGAGTTTCCCATACTTAGTCTGAATAACAATGTCCTCTGGTAATTCAGATGGAATAAAATGAGAATAGCTCGTATGTAAAAACTTCACGTTACCGAGGCTTTTAACTTCTTGTATGAACTTAGGATTTTTAGACCGCAAAGCTTCAAGTGTAGTCCCAGTGAAGCAGATATTAATTGGCACTTCTGTGGCAGATAGTAAATCTAGATAGCCTCCATTAATTAGGTAGTTACGCATTCCACTAGTAACAGAATAATGATCTATATTTGCGTAATAAACAAGTGCAACTGTATATTTCATCCTAGAAAGAAATCAAGCGCTCGATATAAAACGGTTCAAAAAGTAAGTCTACTGTTTCGCCCAACTCTAAAGATTTTCTAACAGAATCAGTACATCTATGATGGAGATGGTTATGAAACTCATATTTAGCTAAACTACTAACTCGTTTAAGGTCAATTGTCCCGGACTTCCTTATTTCTTCTTTAAAACATTTCAAAGATTTAATCTTAAATTCCAATAACTTTTTATTTCCAAAAAAGAATAAATTGGGACTGAATCCCCTGCTATACGCTACACGATAATATACAACATTTTTCACGGAACGAAATGCGACTAAAGAGTGAATGGAAACTACTTCATGGTCCACGTGTAAGTCGTTGGGGTATATTGTATATGCTATATCGGGCTTTATATCATTAACGATCTTCTCAACTCGATTTCTAAAATCAATCGAAAATTCTGATAATCTAGAGCAAGGCAATTCAAGATTTATTTGTTCTTGTATCCCTAGAATTCTCCCAGCTTCTTTCTCCTGTTTTATACGACCTCTTGGGGAATCCTTATATTCGCCAACAGTAGCAGTAATCGCGGTTACTCGAACTCCCGCAGATGTGTACTTTTTGATTCGCATACCCATACCTAATTCGTAATCATCAGGATGAGCAGAAACTATGAGTACATTCTTAATATTCATTGTCTATACCTCGCAGTTTTATACAAAATCCAACTATCTACCATTGCAGTATCTTCATCATTTAAACACGGAGCAAGTAAATTATATCCCCTTTTATATGTATCTATAATTCTCCGCGAGATACTCTCAACGAATGATTGATTATTAATAATTTCCATTAGTGTATTTCGCTCATAATAAGTATATTCGCGATGAACACCGTATAATCTTCGCAAAATACACTTAGCCTCATCCGAAACTAAGTTATAGAGTGTTATAGATGCTACCGTACAATGGCCTTCCCTTAAATCATTTAATCTAGCGGGTTTTGACTTCGAACTTTTCATGTCAGACATATCATTTGCAATTTGCCCAGCTTGATTAAATAAGGTAAGGCCTAACCTCAACGAATTTAATATTTGCTTAGCTTCGCCAGTCCAATACATTGGCGAAGCCAATGCTTCTACTGGGAGGTAGGTATGAAAACTATCCCTTGCGATATAATTCCAAAGCAGGTCGGATTCGGGTGTGTCAAAACTCATCTTGTGATGCCTTCCGATAGAATCTACACCCCAATTTACATATTCATATCCCGCACTAGCAACTAAAGGGTCTACTTGTTCTGATAAATACTTCAAAATCGCCTTTAGTACATCCCCAGCCTTTTCCTTGACTTGAGTTCTACCTAATCGAAACCACTCGCTAGGCTTACCGTTTCTTTCAGAATCATTATCAAGTAAATCATCAACTATTGTAGACAACCCCCACAACATCTCAGTTGCCGCACCGATTTGAACAGCTCTATGGACATCTAGCCCCTGTCCTCTGGCAATAAACACCGGCCATAAAGCTTTTTCTTTATGAACTTGCGTTACCTGGGCTGATAAAACCATTTCCTGCGCATCGGTCGATAAACCACCCAATATATTCATGTATTCATCTAAACATCCAACGGATTCATATTGATCAAAAAATCGCTGTACTGTCGTGTCGTAAATATCAGCTTGTAATACCGCCCTCAACTCATCAGTTTGACTAGGAATATTCATATTCTTTTGAATCGGCAAGTTTAATATATAGGTCCCCTTTAGAATTATCTAAAAAACTATATATACTAAATTTCACCAAACTACTTTCATTTGAAATATTTATTACACCAAAAGATATAGGGCATTTTGTGCTAATGACTTTATGCGTAAGACCTCCTGGACAAAAATATACTGTTCCTTCTGCTTTCTCAATTCGTGGCTTATGTATATGTCCATGTACGACAACGTTGTATTTCCCTATTAAGTTCCTTTGTTGATTAGTATAATATCGGCTTAAATCCATACTCATTCCTAGTGAGACACGTAGTTTATTTTTTAGAACGTCAAAATGTTCATATATCGGATTAAAACTTTGCCCATGGTAGAAAAATAACTTTCTATTCGCAATATTCATTTCTTTTACTATTAATGTGACTCCAGAATCCACATCATGATTACCTTTGATATAAACGATTTCTTTATTACTCATTACCTTGTTGAACTTAGGAAACTGACTAGATTCAGCAAGTATCTTGAGCGCTTGTACAAAATTGCTTATACCATCACCCAAGTGGACAACCAACCGAGCATTTTCTAAATATGGAGTTAATAACGGAAGTAAAATAGACAATTTAGAACTACTAAATTCTGTATCGCTTAAACACAGGATAGAAATGTCCTCATTCATATTATCCATTAGTCAGATAATACCACGCATATTGGGGTAGCCCTTTTTTCCACTTTGACATATATTTCCCAGTTAATCCTTCTCCTAAAGCAGAACCGTTTAAACGCTGTGTGAAGCTTCAACTACCGAAATAGCAAAAAATTACTCAACCTGATACCAGTATAAAACACCGAATTTATTATTTCCATGCTCGTTATTATTACCATTATTTTCCTCTTGGCCTGGAGGAAGTGTCATCGAAATTTCGATTTTCGATGTATAACTTTCTATAGTTGCACTTACTTGTATTACTTTAAAAACTGGATGCGAATCGAATATTATCTCACATGTGCCATTGGACAATTCAATTGTCTCGGGAATATCTTGCGAGCCTTCTGACCTTGCCATAATGTCTTCTACACAACTTTCTGCTAAATATAAAACCTTTGCTTTTTTATATACCGCATCGATATTTTGAAGCCTTGATTGACTTTGTAAACTTGCTGAAACTGTTAAGAACGTCAAAAAAATACCAATAATAATGACAGTTAATATAGCTCCGAATGAATTCAATTTATTTGTTTTTACCATGATCTTATTGTTATAGAAGAACTATATGTGTAATTTGAATCTTCACCAGGAAGCCCAGATTTTGCAATAACGCTTGGAGATGTAAATGAAATATCATACGTCACAATATCTCCATAATTCTTTGCAATATGATCAAAAGACAGGCTACTAATTTGTGACAAATTAGAATTCAATGAAGTTACAGTCCCAAGCGGGGAACAATCGGAATCAGAACTCCTTCCTATCAATACAGAATTATTAGAAAAACTAATTCTTGTAGATCCATATAAATAAACTGATTGATTATTTATTAAACAAATATCACTAGAAGTAGAACTATAAACTCCAACTGAATTTCGAATTTCAGTATTTAACCTATTCATTAAGATACTTGCATCATTTAGCGTTGCACTTGTTATATCCAGTCTTTTTTGATGAAAAATACTATCAGAGAAAAAATATAAAATTGCTAAAAGCAATACGCCAGAAATAGTTATGTAGATCATCGCTTCAATTATTGTAAAACCTGAACGTCTAATTTCCATTTGTTAAGTAAACAACAAAACTGACTTCTTTGTTTTGAAGAGAAAGCCATGACCATGAAACTTTTGATTCAACTTTCTTTGTATTTGGATCAGCCATACCCGATGTATCCGAAATGTTGCCTGAGCCATCGCGAAAAACATCAGAAATGATTAACGACCTAGTATATCCATTTTCTGTTTGGGGATCTTCCACAAGATCCCACCCGTCATTCGTTAAATCAATACCATATGTGCCAGAATCAAGATTACCCCATGAGGCGGCGCGGATAAACCGCGCCGCCTCAATTCCTTCTTCCGCATAAAAAACAGCTTTCATATACGCATTGTCATAAGAAATATTTCTGTATCCCAAACTAACAACAGAGCGAACCGGTATAGCAATTAACAAAAAAACCGTCATCGCAATTAAAAGCTCTATTATGCTAAATGCTTTCAAATTTCGAGTCTTCATATCAAAATTAATTAACAATGACACTAACTCCACCAGATGCATTTACACTCAAGGTTTTTGAATACGATCCGGAAGAAACCACAACATTTAAAAGTCCATTTGCTGGATTTGGTTCCGCATATAATTTTGAAAATGTTGTTGTATTTAATCCGCTTACGCTTGAAAGACTTTGTAATGTATAAGATTCTTTTCTACCATTTGAATCGCACGTTCCAGAAAAAACATAAATTCTATTTGAGACTAAACAAACCCCCCAACTTTCCGTATCTTTAGAATTTACTGAATTTTGCCTAGCATTTTGTATTGCTAAAAGCATATTATCGGAAGTCGAATCAACAGCAATTTTTTTTAACATTGCAGAAACCGGTATCGAACCAGAAACCGTCAAAATTGCTCCGACTGCTATAACTAAAGCTAATTCGACAAGTGTAAAACCCAAAATATTTTTCATCTTATGTTCCAATTGTATCTGTAATGCTATAAATCGGAGTTAATATTGCTATTGCAACATATCCAACCATGACTCCCATTAAAACCAATAATATTGGCTCAAGTGAACTTGAAAGATTAGCAGCAATATTATCGACTTCATCTTCATAGAAATCACTTAAATACACAGAAACGTCGCCTAAAGATCCGGTTCGATCACCAATATCTAGCATACGGGTCAACATAATTGGGATCGGCGTGTCTTTTATACTTTCAATGGCCACGCCGATCCCAGCTCCATGACTAACCTGTTCATGAATTCTTTCTAAATCAACCGCAAACTTTTTATTAGTTAATGTCCTTGAAGCAACATCCAAAGCTTTAACAATAGGAACTCCACTTTTTATCAAAACGCCAATATTTCTTGTTAACAAAACAAGCTCTTTTTTTATAATGAAATTCCCCATAATTGGTATTTTTAACATATAAATATCGCGAATCAGCCTAAGTGCGGGCAGTCTATATAGGTAAACAAAAACAATTACAATGAATAAAATAATTACGCCAAATGTTATTCCATGATTTTGAATGAGCTCAGAAAAATCTAAAAGTAACTTTGTGGCAATCGGCAATTCTTGATTATATCCTTTATAAAAATCAGTAATTTTTGGCAAAATAAAAATCGTAATGAAAATTCCAATTCCTATCATTGCGCTAAAAACAACGGCTGGATAAAACAAGGCTCCTTGGATTTTCTTTTTGAGTTTGTAATCTTTAGTTAAATAATCCGCGAGGTAGTTAAAATTATCATCTAAAGTACCGCTTTCCTCACCTATTTTCACTAAGCTCAAATGAAACTCTTTGAATGCACTTGGATATTTCGCCATCGCCTCTGCAAGCATTTCACCGTTACCTGTTAATACAACAATTTCAGAAAGTATTCTTTTTAAAGCCTTTGATGGAGTTTGCTCTGCAACTATTTTTAAACCTTCATAGATACTTATTCCACTTTTTATGATAAGCGACATGTGCTTGAAAAAAAGTACAATATCAACATGACTCGGCTTATCGATAGATTCGTTCAATTTTTTAAATATTTTAGCAAAACTCATGGGCAAGTTTTCAAACTCATTCGGACAAGACTCTTACTACCTCGGATATTGTTGTCATTCCATTATGCACTTTTCTTATTCCATCATCTAACATAGTTGTCATACCTTTTTGTACTGCCATGTTTTTAATCTCTGTTGTAGTTTTTCTTTGAATAATTGCATCTCGCATTTCTTCATCCACTGAAAGGACTTCATATACGCCAATTCGTCCAGCGTATCCAGTATCATGGCAAGCATGACAGCCTTTCCCTTCGTAAAGTCTAATTTTCACCTTTCCTTTATACTGCTCTTCGATAATATCTGAAGCTGTCGGATACTTTTCCTGAAGTTCTTTAATAGTTGTTTCAAAACTATATCTGCAAGCTATGCAAATTTTTCTTACTAACCTTTGTGCTATGACCAAATTCATTGTGGATGCAATCATAAACGGCTCAACATTCATTTCCATAAACCTAACAACAGCTGTTGCTGCATCATTCGTGTGCAAAGTTGATAAAACTAAATGCCCAGTCATAGAAGCGTTAACTGCGATGTGTGCTGTTTCCTCATCTCTAATTTCTCCAACTAAAACTATATCTGGATCTTGTCTTAATAAGCTTCTCAAACCATTTGCAAATGATAAATCTGTCTTTCTATTAACTTGAATTTGGTTGATTCCAGTTAGCTCATATTCAACTGGATCTTCGATTGTGGAAATATTAACTTCGCGCTTGTTTAAAATTCTAATAATCGCATACATTGTTGTTGTTTTCCCTGATCCTGTTGGACCCGTTGCTAAAAGCATGCCAAATGGTCTTTTATATGCTTTTACAACTTTTTCCAAATCAGAATCTGAAAAACCTAAATCTCCTAGATTAAGGTTTCCTGCATCTCTAAATAAAAGCCTTATTACAACTTTCTCTCCTTCTATTGTTGGAATAATAGAAACCCTTAAATCTAAATTAGCTCCATCAAGATCAAAAGAGATTTTTCCATCTTGCGGAGCGGTATGGTCATCAGTTCTCAAATTTGACATAACTTTTACCCTTGTAACCATATTCGGGTGCAAAGCTCCAGGTAAAGTAACAATGTCATGTAAAATCCCGTCAAGTCTAAATCTAACGATTGTATTATTATCTTGAGTTTCTATATGTATATCTGAGGCTTTGTTACGTTGTGCATACTGAATGATAGTGTCAATAATTTTAACAACAGGAGGATCAACATCTTTCTGTCTTTCAGTTTCCCTGACGTATTTATCAATAATTTCATCAAATGCAGCAACAACGCCTTTCTCATAATGCCCCAATGCTGAATTAATTCCGCGAAGTGCTGCAAAGTGTGCAATCACAGACATGCCAGCTTTTTTCTCAACCTGTTTTTTTACTACTTCATCATTCGGATTTAGCGTTGCAACGTGCAAACCATCTTTATCAATACGAAACGCAATAATACTATGTTTTTTTGCGTAAATATGTGGAATTATATTTAAAATATCATTAGGTATTTCTGTATGAGACAAATCAATATAAGGAACTTTTATGGAATCAGCTATTAATCTTCCTAAGTCATCCTCTGAAATAGGGCTATATTCAAGAATTGCCGTATATATCGATAATCCCTTCCCTGAAACCAATTGGTTAATTTTTTCGATGTCCGAATCTTGTGCAAGGTTGTTTTTTAAAAGTAAATCTAAAAGACCTTTATCGTTTAAAATATCATTTGGCATATTAACTTAAGCTTTCCTTAACTTTCATCAACACATCTTGTATCGAGGTATTACTTTTAATTATATATCCAATGGCCCCAAGCATCATCGCAGAATCAACATCTTCTTTTTGCCCCAGGTTTGAAAGAACTAATACCTTTACATTTTTAAAATTTGCATCTTCTTTTATCGACTGAAGTGTTTCAAATCCATCCATTTTTGGCATTATTAAATCAAGCATAACAAGATCTGGGACCCTAATCTTCATCAATTTCAAAAGCTGTTCACCATTACTAGCAACACTCACCTCATAGCCCATTTCAGTTAATCTTTGGTTATAAATACTAGAGTAGAAATTATCATCCTCTGCAATTAAAATGTATTTTTTATTTACATGGTTATCTGTCATTTTTTTGATGGAAATAAAACTTTAAATTTTGAACCAACTGCTTCTTCACTTTCAAACGAGATCTTATATCCACAGACATCACAAATTTTCTTACACAAGAATAATGAAAGCCCAATCCCCTTTGCGTATAAATCGTCAGAATTTTTAGATCTGAAAAATTCAGTAAAAATCTTTGATTGATCTTCAGCTAGAATACCGATACCTTTATCGCTAACCTCAAACATGATTTCGCCTTTATCGGACTTAACCAGACTTACTAAAACTTCGGAACTTGGTTTTGAATAAACTATTGAATTATGTATTAAAGAACTAAAAATAAATTCAACCATTGATTGATCTACAGGTTTGATAAAACCAGTTCCTTCAATCAAAACCTTTATATTCGCATCCGCAAAATCGTTACTTAAACCTTTTACAATTTTCTTTAAAAGATTTGATATATCGGCATCAAGAAAAATCGGCAAAAGTTCATTCACAGAGTATCTTGAATAATTTATTAATTTGTTAGAGATTGTTGAAATTCTATTTAAATTAATATAAATATTTTTTAGAAAAATTCTTTTGTCTTCTTCTATATTTAAATTTTTATCGTTTAGTAAAATTTCTAACGCCCACTTAGAACTTATAATAGGAGACATAACCTCATGTGAAATTTTAGATATAAGTTTTATATCAAAATGGCTCATCTTCAGACATTCTATCTTGTTGCTTATCTATTATCAAATAGTGGTAAAATTGGAAAAAGAGGCCCACTTAGCTCAGTTGGTAGAGCAGACGCTTCGTAAGTGTCAGATCAGTGGTTCGAACCCACTAGTGGGCTCCAAATAGCATGAAAATACTTAAAATAAAAAATAGACATAAGGTTATTAAAACTGCAACTTCGAATTCGAGTCCAAATCAAAAATTAATAAAAAGAATGCTACTAACAAACGGTATAAGTTTATTAATCGTCGTAGGGATGTATTTTTGGATGGTATTTTTCATATCTAATGTTGGATCATTTTGGGATTTATTCCGCAAAAAAGAAATTTTTATATCAACAGATACAATTGCGCCAGCACCTCCATTTCTAGTTGAAATTCCAAAGGCAACACAAAATGATTCAGTCGATATTTCAGGAAAAGCAGAATCTGGGGTAAAAGTTACTCTTTATACAGAAGGTTCTAAAAGCTCAGAAACAACATCCGATTCCGAAGGAACATTCTCGTTTACTGGTGTAAGAGTTGGAATATTCCCAACTACAATCTACACAACTGCAACTGATGAATCTGACAATGAAAGTAAGAAATCGCAAGCATATTCAATAGTAAAAGATGCCACAGTTCCAGAGCTCGAAGTAATAACACCAAAAAACGGAGAGGAAATTAAATCAACCGGTCACACATATAAAGTAACGGGCAAAACTGAACCTGATGTAACCATAACTGTTAATGGACAACTTGCAATAATAAACCAAAATGGAGAATTTTCAGTGTCTGTAAGACTAGAGGAAGGTGATAATTCTCTTGAAATCATCGCAAAAGACATAGCCCAAAACGAAACCACCGAAAAAAGATTCGTTAAATTTAGAAAAATTGATTAAATTTTCCGAAATTACTGTCAAAGATACTCAGATACTGATAAATCGCGGATTTTATTATGACAACAACAAATTGCGACGAAGTTTGAGATAAAATTGCCTCTATTTATGGCTTATTTTGGAAACGAATTTCAAAAGTTATCCACAAAAGGCTTACATGACGTCATTTGTCATACTATTTCCGCGTGAATATAAGTAAAAAGAAAGAATTAAAAAGACAACAATAATTCCTTCCGTTATAACAGTGATATAAGCTGAACTAACGTAGTCATATTTCGGAATAAACATAACATTTAAAATAAAATTAACGACAAATCCAATACCGTAAATATAAGGAAGTATCTTATCTTTGCCTTCTACAAGCATAATCCAACTTAAAGGGGCAGACACAAAAAAGAAAATAGAACCGAGCATTAAAATATTAAACGGTGTAGCTGAAGCCAACATTTCTCGTCCCCAAATAAAAGGAATCACAATACCAGAAAACGCAATAAAAATGACTGTAACGCCAATAGAACAAAGAACCATAAATTTAATTAAAGTTATTATGGACTTTTTATACTTAAACAAATCATTCTTTTTTAATATAACAAGAACCGGAAAAGTCGCATTCATAATGAAAGTTGGAAGGACCAATACCAATTCAAATATTCTATAAGAAAGGCTATATATACCGACTGATTCTGCCGAAGACATAATAGAAAGCAATAATCGATCGGCTTGTATCATAAAAGTATTCAAAATTAGAGAGATGCCTAAAGGCAAAGAATCAAGAACAATCTCTCTCCAATACTCAAAATCTATATACTTTGAATCAGGTAAAAGATATTCCCTTGAATAATAAATAGAAATTACTGGAGCTATTGCAGATCCAAAAACTGTCGCAATGATTATTAAAGCTAAGCTATGTATTGGAAGAAGTACTGCGAATCCAATTAATATAACACTAAAGACTGCACCTGCTCCCATGGAAATAGCTTGATACTTATATTGTAAGTATGATTGGAATATTACAGCTGCCGCTTTTGATATTGAGTTAAATATCAAAAGCGGCAGCCCAATATAAATCGCAGACTTAACAGCTATTGAATAAGGCATAAAAAATACAATAATTCCGGCAAGTGAGGTTAAAACTAATCCAAATGCAATTCTTAGGGATAAAACCTTTTTAAAGTTTTTCTTAGCATATGATTTATCATGCGAAAACTCTCTTATTAAGATTGAATTAACTCCAAAATCAGATAATGTATAAAATATTGTAAGATAAGCAATTACAATAGAATATTCGCCAAATGTTTTGACTCCAAGAAACCTTGTAATCATTGCAGTGACAATTAATGTCGAAAATGAGGTTGAGAATCTTCCTAGAATCTGATATATCGTGTTTGAGGCTATTTTGGTCTTTGTAGATGTCATTTTTTTTTGGTGGCTGCTGAAGGACTCGAACCTTCGGACCTCTTCAATGTGAATGAAACGCTCTAGCCAACTGAGCTAAGCAGCCAAATTTTAAGTAATTTTATCACCATAAGGGTTGTTAAGGGAATTGCTTATGTGTAAAATGTTTTTAATGTCAAACAGCTCTATTAAATCAGTCAGCGAGTTTGTTGTAGATGTTCTTGAAACCGCTGTCATAGCACTTTCAATTTTTATTATTATCTATCTTTTAGCTTTTCAACCTCACGAAGTAAATGGACAGTCTATGGACGGCATAGATAATTTTCACAACGGTCAACTTATTCTTACTGATAAATTATCATACAGGTTCAAAGAGCCTCAACGTGGCGAAGTTATTGTCTTCAAATATCCCTTAAATAAATCTTACGACTATATTAAAAGAATCATAGGTCTTCCAGGTGAATCAATTATGTTAGTCGATAATCAAATATATATTTATAATTCTGAATTCCCAGAAGGGAAGATTATTGATGAATCGTTATATATTGGAGAAAATGTACTTACGCAAGGGCGTGCGTTCCTCGAAGAAGCCCAAAAGATTACAATTTCAGATGATAGCTATTTTGTGATGGGTGATAATCGTCCAGAAAGTTCAGATTCAAGGACATGGGGATTTGTGCCAAGAAAAAATATTATAGGAAGAAGCTATTTTAGATACTGGCCACCAAACCAAATAGGTTTAATAAAGCACCAAAGTTTTTAGCTAACGAAAGCAGCCTTTTTGTCTTTTGTTATGGATTTATATCCTACAACTCCGCCTATTTTTGCAAATATTGTAAAATCTTTTCCCATTGCCGCATTCTCACCTGCTCTTATTACAGATCCGACCTGTCTTACAAGAATTGTTCCTGCGGTTACAACTTCACCAGCGTATCTTTTTACTCCTCTATGTTTCCCTCTTCTGTTGGATTTTTGGCTAGCTGTTGATGCTGCCGCTTTTTTATGTGCCATGTTTTATGATTTTAACTTACTAATTCTGATAATTTAAGAACTGATTTTTCACCAAAACCTTTTAGATTCAATAAATCTTCTTTATTTGCTGATTTTATATCAGCTACTGTCTTATATCCTGCTGATTTCAAAGTTTCTTTTTGCTTATCTGTAATATCTAAATCATCAATACTTAAAACCTTTTCAGCTTTAACTTCTGCTACCTTTTTTTTCATTTCTTTTACTGGGCTTTCTGAAACAACATCCTCTCTAAACAATTCATTTTTAATTTTATCACCGATTTCTAAGACTTTTAACATTGAAACAGGCTGTCTGTGTCCCTTATTTTTTCTATATCTTGATTTTGATTTAAATCTTCTGACTTCAATCTTTTTATCTTTTTTATCTTCCACGATTTGAATTTTTACGCCGATAGCATCAAGTGTAGGTTCACCAATATGGATTTGCCCGTCAACTTCTGCTAATAGCACTTCAAATAATGGAGTTTCTGGCAACACGTCGACTTTTAGGACAGTTCCCTGTTTTACGATAAATTGTCTAGAATTTAATTTTATAACTGCGAAATCATTAGTCATTACGGAGAAGATGTTAACAAAAAAACATATATCTAGCAACAATCATTAATAGCCTTGGGGAGCTAATAGGTTTAAATCCACCGAGGAGCTTAGTGTCTTCATAAAACTTGGCAAAACAAATGCCATAACTATCATAGGTAAAACAAAAACTAAAATCGATATAATAAAAGTCCAAAGAAAATACTTTCTAGTCTTTTCAACCGAAACATAAATCTTATTAAGCATGATATCTTGTTGATCTAGCCTTGCTTGTATTTCTGGTTCCATATAAATCCTTTAATAAAAATATATTAGCCTACTGAAAGATAATCTGCAATATTTTAGATTATGTTAAAATTTCAGTATTTTATTTGTACTTGTCGTTATAAATCTCTCTACAATCTTCTGCATCTGCAAACCGTCCACTAATATTTAATTCAGCTTTCTCCTTTAAACATTCATAAACCATGTAATCATATTGGTAAAAATCCGCATTATATTCTGATGTTAAAGACTTGTTATATATGGGTAATAACTCTTTATACTCAGCAGGAAACTGATTGTTTACCTTTATCGCTTTACCGTTTTCTAATCTCCAGATATCTTTCCATCTTAATGTTTCTCTTTCCCTATTACCACTTCCAGATAATGCGTATTTATAAACTATCTCTTTTATACCATCGTTATCTAAATCTATAACTTCTGCACTGCTCCTTGCTTCTATGAGTTTAAGTAGTAATTTAAATTTCTCGTTTTGATACGAGTATAAGTAAAATGGGTGAACACCTGCTGTACCTGTAATAGCAAATTGCGCAACTAATTCTTTATTATTATCGTTATCTAGATCTTCAAAATTCCACCAATCTAAAACATCTCCTAGTGATTTTATTTGTATCCCTTTGCTATATATTAATTCACTTTCTGGCAACCAAGATATAAAAACATTATTTTTATCAGTTAAAATTAACCCTGTTCCTGAATACACAGAATGTCTAATTTCAGAAATTGTTATATGTTCGTTAAGATTTATTTGTTTGAGTATATCTAAGTATGGTACAGGTGCGTTTAGTACTGGATTTTTTGGAAAAATTTCATTTCCTATTTCTATTGTAGAAAAGACTTCTTTAATCTAAGATCTATTGAAACGAGGAGTAAAACTTACATTCACAAGGTTATGAATGCAATTCAGCGATTAAACTTTTTTCATAAGCAAATGTTTTATAGTTACCAAGAGCATAGTCAAGCCGTGCATCATTGATTATTTCATCAAGCGTTTCAACCTTATTTTTATTTTTTACTGTTTTCGTATCAGCTATATTAACTTTAACTTAATTACTCTGTTAATCCTAACATATCAATTGTGATTTATAAAAAATTAAATCTATACAAATTATTGTTCTAATGTCCTTCTAACAAAATTGCCGTTTCTGTAAAAAGGAATTTCCTTTGCCCGATTTCCGATCCTTTACCATCCATCATATCGAAAATTAAATACGGTCTATGGTCTATCATTTCAGAATACACTTCGCGAACAAAACCATCCAATTGATGTTTTTTACCAAACCAATCTTCAAAATAAGTCATCGCTGGCTGGTCAGGGAAAGAAGAGTATGATAATGTGGCAATTTTCCTCTCTTTAGTTTTAATATCTAACAAAGTAATTCCATGACAGGCGGTGCCACAGTGCCGCAAAAAAATATGTGGTCGTTCCCCCAACCAATGTAAATTGCTTGTAACATCCCAGGATGCAAATTGGGTGTGATATATCGTTTGTGATGCATTACTTTCTTTTTCTAATAAAATTAGCGACAATTCTTCTGATGACTGGTTGTTGGGTACACAAAAAAATGCTACCTGTTTTCCAGAAGGCGATAATTCTAATGACCGAAGCGGTTTATCATCAAAATACACTTGTTTTTGAGAATCATCTTTGCTCAAGTCGCTGACATTTATTAAATTTTTTGTATTGGCAGATACTGGTAAAAAATAACAAAAACCAACAACAAGTATTAGTGCCATTAAAATACAAACAAACAACCATTTTCGTGTCACAATTTAAAAAAGAGAAATTCGTCAATAATAAAATCTATATCTGTATTTGAGGTGATTTCTGCTGGAAACTCCTTGGACATTAATTTATTCTATTCTCGTTATTCTACAGTGGCAATGTCTTTCATATATTCTATGATTCACGCAAATCTGGTGGACCCAAGGGGACTCGAACCCCTTACCTCTTCCATGCCATGGAAGCGCTCTACCAAATGAGCTATGGGCCCTTAATTTAGGCTTTGCCCAAGATTGCGAATTTGTCTGACAGTTCCAGTTTTGACGTTAGGGTTTTTTCTTTGATTTCTTTTTCAAATTTTTCCACAGCCCTTTTGTAGTTTTCAATATCTGGATATTGAACTTTGATTATCGCATCCCAAGCAACTTCCGCGTTTTTTCTTAGTTTTTGTATCTCTCTTATTATTTCTCTTGCGACTCCTTCAAGCAATAGGTCATCTGTTATAACATTATTTATATATATTGAAATATTTTTTTCACCATCTTTCTTTCCAAATTTCACACTTTTAACGTTCATTTCATCCATGATGATTTCAACATATTCAGATGAAAGTTCTTTTATGTTATAAACAGTCATTTCAGAAAGAGGCTGTCTAACTGGTATAGACATTTCTTTTCTTACAGCATTTCCAAATGAAGCAATTTCTTTTGTAACTTCCATATTCTTTATTAGATCTTTTGTAGCCTCGCTACTTTCTTCGACTACTTCGGGATAATCCGTCATATGAATACTGATTGGCGCTGACTTATCTACATTCACAACCAAATTTTGATATATCTCTTCTGCTAAAAATGGAGTAAATGGTGCAATAATTTTAGAAAACCCGACTAAAACAGTGTACAAAGTATTTAAAGATAATTCATCACCAGAGGAAATGCGATCTCTTGAACGCCTTATATACCAAGTAGATAAATCTGAAACAAAAGGCGCAAATAATTTGGAAGCTGACATGACATCATATTTGTCCATTCCATCATTCACCCCCATAACAAGCTCACGATATCTAGACAAAATCCACCTGTCTAAAACATTGTCAGACTTTTTGCTATTTGGCTTAAAATCATGCAAATTGGCATAAGTTACAAAATACCTATAACTATTCCAAAGCATTGTAAAAAACTCCTTTTGAGTTTCAAGCAATATCAGATATGAGAATCGAGCCGGCTCCATTTTAGTAAGCGGAGATGTAAGAAGGAAATAACGCAACATATCGCTTCCGTATTTTTCAAAAACTTCTTCAATCGGAGGATAATTCCCCTTACTTTTACTCATCTTTTTTCCATTTTCATCGCCGAGCATTCCGGTGACAATAACATTTTTAAATGGAGCTTTATCAAACAAAGCTACGCCCAAGACAAACATTGTATAAAACCATAAACGGATTTGATCATCAGATTCGCTAATATAATCAGCTGGATACGACTGTTTGAATTGGTCAACATTTTCAAATGGATAATGATACCTTGCAAAAGGCATTGAGCCACTATCAAACCAAACATCAATAACTTCAGGAACTCTTTTATAAGTTCCGCCATCTGATTCCCACGTAATATCATCAACAAATGGTTTATGCGGGTCAAAATCTTTACCAAGATTTTGACCGCTTAGCTCCTCTAGCTCTTTAAATGAGCCAACTATTTTTATATCATTTGTTTTATCATTAACCCAAATCGGAAGTGGAGTTCCCCAAAACCTTCTTCTACTTAATGACCAATCTCTTGCATTTTCAATCCAATTTACGAAACGAGCTTTACCAGCATCCGGAACAATATGCACATTTTTAGCTTCTGATAGTAACTTCTCTTTTATACCTCCTACTTTTACATACCAACTTGTAATCGGTTTATAAATTAATGGCTCTTTAGTTCGGTAATCGATAGGCATTTGATGTGGATACTCAACATGCGAGAAAAGTTTTCCATCTTTTTCTAAATCGGCAATTATGCTTTTATTTGCTTTTTTATAAAACTGTCCTTCATATTCAGGAATATCGCTTGTAAATTCGCCTGTTTCACTAATATAGTCAAAAAGAGAAATACCTAATTCCATTAAGATATCGAAATCTTCTTGACCATATGGAGCTAAATGAACAATTCCAGTTCCTTCATCTATATTTACATGATCAGCATAAATAATTTTGAAAGCCCCCTCATCTTTTTTGTCTTTGTAGTAATCAAATAAAGACAAATACTCTTTGCCGATAAGTGATGAGGCCTCGATACTTTCTACGATTTCATACTTTTCCTTGTCTTTGAAAATCTCAGAAACTCTTTCTTTTGCTAAAATATAAAACTCTTCTTCGGATTTAACTTTCACGTATTCGATTTTCTTTCCAATTGATAAAAGAAGATTTCCAGGAAGCGTCCACGGAGTTGTAGTCCAACCTAAAAGATATGTACCAGGTTCATCTTTAAGTTCGAATTTAACAGTGACTGCAGGATCTACAACTTCACTATATCCACCATCAGCGACTTCGTGAAAAGAAAGCGTCATTCCTGACCTTGTCGAATAAGCGACGACTTTGTGACCTTCATACAACAAACCTTTTTCATGTAACGTTTTTATTGCCCACCAAATACTTTCTATATAGCTTGAATCCATCGTGGAATATTCTTTTGAACGATCAATCCATCTTCCAAGCCGTGTTTCATATTCGACCATTTTTTCTCGGTACGACAGAACCGAATTTCTACATTCCTGATTAAATTTATCAACACCCATCTTCTCTACATCGCTTTTATGTTTAAACCCAAGTTTTTTTTCGACTTCGTACTCAACCAAAATACCCTGGCAATCCCAACCGATATTTCTTTCAACTGAAAAACCTTTCATTGTGTAGTACCTTGGAAATAAATCCTTCATTGTCCAAGTTAGAGCATGTCCATAGTGAGGATCACCGTTTGCAGTTATCGGGCCATCATAATAAACATATTTGGGGAGATCCTTATTATGGCCATTTATCTTCTCAAAAATATTATTAGTTTTCCAAAGCTCAAGAATTGACCTCTCCATCAATGGATAATTTGGATTTATTTCGACTTCCTCAAATTTTGACATTATTAAAAAACATATAGAATTATGCGAAAATGATACCATCGCCAAGTTATCTTTGCCATATACAAAGCTATAAGTCCTCGGATATAATTTGTATTAATGCCTGCCAACATTTTTGAAAAATCATGCAACAACGCAAGTAATCAATTGCATACACATTTTGCAAATGAATCATTTTCACTTTACTTCTCACATACGATCAGGACATTCGCACAATCATTAACTGGGATATTTTTGCCGCTTTATATTTTTGGGCTTGCAAATAAACCAGAATTATACGTAAACGAATTTACAAATAATCTAGCCTGGGTATTTATTTATTATATTTTCAGGTCAATATCAGTACTTTTATTTATAACCCCGGCAACAAATGTAATATTTGGAAAAATCAATTTCAAAGCATCTATTTTTATTTCGAATATTGCGGTTTCACTATCTTTAATTTTTATACTTTTTGCCGATAAATATTTTTGGCTAATACTACCTACTGCAATTGCAGCGTCCTTTGACATAATGTTCTACTGGATCCCATTTCATCTATTTTTTATAAGAAAATCACAATCACCCAATGGACATTTTGGCAAACAATTTGGAATAAGACTATTTCTAACAAAAATCGCATCAGCGCTCGGCCCAATGATAGGAGGCGTGTTAATAATATCACTCGGATTCAGTCCTTTATTTTTACTTTCCATATTGTTAATGCTTTCATCTATACTTCCTCTAATATTCAGCATGGAAGATCACCGACATGGAAAACATAATGCATATTTAATTTTCAAAAAATATATCTGTGAAAAATCATTATTTGGTGTATCAACAGCCTTTTCTGTAATTGCATTTGAGGATGTAGTTTATTCGATCATTTGGCCACTTTTATTACTATCTTTGACAGATTCTTTTGCGGAAATAGGACTTATTACTACGGTTTCTATTAGCGTTTCAGCATTATTCGCAATTTATATTGGGAAACGAATAGATATACATGGATCAAGGTTCATACACAAAATTGGCATAACCTTTAACTCAATATTTTACTTTATAAGATTCATCACAAATCAAACCTCTCTTGCCTTCATTTTAGATATCGGCGATAAGATAAATGGATCATTATATGGAGTTCCATTCAACGCAAAAACATATGACATCGCAAAAAATAACCATTATGACTCGGATTTCATGATTTACAGAGTAATAATTATGCATTTAACCATAGCCTGTGGACTTTTTATAATGTTGATATTCCTACCTGTCATCGACAACTATAAGATACTCTTTATTGTTTTAGGGATAATAACACCGCTAACTTATCTAATACACATAAAGAAAAAATAATAGAAGCTATTTAACTACCGCCCTTTGTTCGTAATATGAGTCAAAAAGATATGCTTTATAATAAAAATATCCAACAGCGACAGAAACAATACTTATAATTATAAAAAAATAAATAAGTTCTTTAATTATCGCCTTCATTCTGGTTCTTTTGATTTTTTAATAAAATTCCAAAAGCTTTTTCCCTTTTCATCACTTGGAACTTCACTTTCTACTGTAGCTTCTTTTTCTTCTTGGACCTTTCGTCTCTCGTTTTCTTCTTTTTCGAGTCTTCTTACCTGATTCCTCATTTTCTCGATATCAAATTCACTATCATCATCAGAAAGATTATTATCGAAATTATCAACGTCTTCCACATCATCTTCTGATTCATCATCATCCACCTTATCAAAACGCGAATCAATCTGTTTTATAACTTCATCACTTGTAATACTTGGCATCTCAGGAATACCAACCGATTTATATCCCGAATCAAAACCAGTAGCGATTACAGTCACTTTAATACCTTTTATATTAGGATCGATGTTAGCTCCAAAGATTATATTCGCAGCCTCGTGGGCGGCATCTGAAACGATCCTAGCAGCTGTATTAACTTCATGCATCGTCATATTTGCATCACCAACGATATACATCAAAATTCCGGTTGAGCCATTGATATCAACACCCAAAAGTGGTGAATTTATAGCCAGCTCAGCGGCTTTTGTAGCACGGTTTTCACCATCATCTTCGCCAATTCCCATTAATGCGGAACCTGCGTCTTGCATAATAGTTCTAACATCGGCAAAATCGACATTTACAAGACCAGTAGAATTAATCAAATCAGATAAACCTTTTACAGCATTTCCTACTACTTCATCTGCAACTTTAAATGCATGAGATAAAGGCATTGCAGGATCAACGACTTCAAGCAATTTTTCATTTGGAATAACAATTAGCGCATCAACTTTATCGCGAAGCTCACGAATTCCTTGTTCTGCTTGATTCATTCTTCTTTTGCCTTCAAAACCGAAGGGTTTAGTGACAACTCCTACAGTTAACGCGCCAAGTTGCTTAGAAATTTGAGCGACTACTGGGGCGGCACCGGTTCCGGTGCCGCCCCCCATGCCAGCTGCGATAAAAACCATGTCCGAACCTTGCAAATGTGCCTCAATTTCTTTTTCTGACTCTCTTGCGGCTTCGTCACCGACTTCTGGATCTGATCCAGAACCAAGCCCACGAGTTCTTTGCGGCCCTAGTTGTACTCTAACTTGTGCCTGTGATGCATTTAGAGATTGCAAATCAGTATTCATCGCGATGAATTCAACGCCATCAGTCTTTCCAGACTCGAACATTGAACTTACCGCGTTTTGCCCACCACCACCAACTCCAACTACTTTAATTCTTGCTAATGTTCCCCCATTTGGTTCAATGAATGCCATAATATAAAATTCTTAAGGCAGGAAGGATTTGAGAAAACTAATAACTTTGCTACCTAGCTTACCCATATTAGCACTTCTTTTATTATATGAGGAAGTATCTGACTTAATTCTATCTGCAACAAATTTTATCGTTCCAATTACAGCAGAACTTTGAGGACCTTGGATTTGATCAACAAGCCCAGTTACTCCGATTGGTTTTCCAATTCTGACTGGCAAATGGAACACATCCGCAGCGATTTTTTCTATACCTTTTGTTAAAGCTGCTCCGCCTGTTAAAACAACTCCAGCCGGAAGTTTTTTGTCATAGCCCGCTTTTTTCACGTATATTTGTACAAACTTAAACGCTTCCTCAAGTCTTCTATTTATAATATCGTTTAGCAAATTTTTTGGAACCGTTTCCATCCCAATATGTAAATCACCGACATACATTTCACCTTTTGGTATTTTTGATTCTTTGCCTGATTTATCTATTAAAATTTCCTTTTCGGCCATTTCAAAATCAGTAGCAAGTTTTAATTTAACTTTTTCAGCGTCTTCAAGTAAAGTTCTAAGCCCGATTGCGAGATCATTTGTTATATCTTGACCACCGATTGGCAAAACGGCCGAATAAACAGCGCTACCTTGAGAATAAATACAAATGTCTAAAGTTCCTCCACCAATATCAATTAATATAGTGCCTAATTCTTTTTCAGTATCTGTTAAGACTGCCTCCGCTGAAGCAAGCCCTGAATAAACTAACTGATCAACTTCAACTCCAACTTGCTGTATACATTTTGTTAAATTTTTCAAGGAAGTCATGCTTCCATGAATAATATTCGCTTCAACTTCAAGCCTAACGCCTGACATACCGATTGGATCGTTTATTCCACGTTGTTTATCTACAATATATTCACGTGGAATGACATGCACAATTTCTCTTGAAGATGGAAGTGAAATCGCACGAGCGGCCTCATTTACTCTCATAATATCTTCAACACTTATTTCTGAATCTTGTCCTGAAACAGCAACAACTCCATGCGAATTTAATGATTCAATATGAGTACCACTTGTTGAAACGGCAACTTTTGAGATTGGATGACCAGACATCATTTCGGTTTTGCTCAATACCTCTGATATCGATGAAACTGCCTTATCAATATTATTAACAACACCATCTTTAATGCCTTTTGAAGGGAAAGAATATGCACCTATAACAGAAATCTTTAAACCATCAACTGTAGCTACTACACAGGATATTTTTGAAGACCCAATATCTAGTGCGACGATAACTTGTTCTTTTTGCATATTATTTAAATTTGATAACTGGTTTGGAAAATCTCATATCTATATATTCAATACCTCTGTTTTCAATCGTATACTTTTGGACGATTTTTTGCAAGGTCTCATTAATTCTAGAAATATCTGATTTATCAACGTTTTTGGGCAATATGACCTTTCCTCCGCTATCCAAATTCATGCTTATTTCATTACCTGAAATTATTACTTCACCTTCATCAAATACATATAAAAATGCAGCTTTTATTAAAGCTTCATTTAAATAATTGCCTATCTCTATTGGTTTGTCATATCTAACATCCACTTTTGAATCTTCATTTGCGACTTTAAAAACATAACCTTGTGAATCAATGCTAAAAATTGAACCGTTCGAATCTGAAATTGTATATATTTCATTACGTGACTCAACCTCAATTAGTAATTTACTTGGAAAAATATAAATCTTTCTTTTAAAGGCGTAACTTGGAAAAGAATCTTCAACAAACACCTTGATATCTGAATCATTAATGTCAAAAATACTGATTCCTTTGTATGTTTTTGAAAAAACCTCGTAAAAGCTTGCAATATCAGATTCTCCTGTTCCATCAATTTCCAATTCGTTAATTTTAAATATGTTCTTAAACGAGAAAAAGATGCCAACAACTACTAGTAAGATTAGAGATAATAAATGATAAATAGGTTTCCTGCTTTTATTTTTGTAGAATTTTGATGATCTCATTGCCTAGATTGTCCTGTCCACTCTGGGTCACGATAACGTCTAATGAGTCAGCATGTAATCCTTGAGCCCTTTTTTCTAGTGTATCAGAAAACTCAAGCACTATACTTTTGAAATCGTTTCTTAATAATTCGTCTTCTTCAACAATTTCCCCTAATCCAACTCTAACCAATAATTTCGCATTCCTTCTTTGTTCGTCATTCGAAGACCATGGGATTGGAACCAAAATGCATGGCTTTTTCAAAATAGCTAATTCATAAACAGTGTGAGCCCCGGACCTTGAAATCACAAAATCGCATGAATTAAAAACATTTGCAACTTCTTCCTTAAAAAAATATTCCTTTACAGAAATTCGAACTTTTAAACTTTCATCCAACTTTTGGATTTCGGATTGAATTCTTTCAAAATCAAAATCACCTTTTGTATTTCCACATGACCAAATAACATTAAAATTAGACGCAAAGAATTCTAAATTGGATAAAATAGCCTCATTTAAAATAAAAGATCCTTTTTTACCGCCAGTCACGTAAATCGTTTTGAGCTTATTATTAAAATTTATTTTTTTAGCGTTTTTAAAAAGGCCCAAATCAATTGGCAAACCTGTATACACCATCTTGTTTTTTAGACTATCATCAGCATCATAAAAGTCTATAGGCCATGAGACATAAATCTTGTCTACAAACTTACCAATAATTCTATTTGCAAAGCCGATAACAACTGTTTGCTCGTGTGTCACCGATTTTATACCCAAAAGTTTTCCGACAACAACGATAGGAACAGCTATAAATCCGCCGAAGGAAATTATCAAATCAGGTTTAACAAAAATCAATATAAAAAATGCCTGAAAAAAGCCAAGAGGTATTTTAAAAAAAGACACAATTGCCCTTGGGATATAAAAAGGATTTGTAAATCTAAAAAGCTTACCAGCAGTAATTTTATGATATGGAATCTTCAATTCAGAAACTTCCTTATATTCTGGATAAGTAATTCCTTTTGATGGATACTGATCACCAACCCACTCAATTTTGATATCCTTATCTTTTGCAATTAGCCAATTGATGACTGCTAAAGCTGAATTATGATGACCACCTGTAAATAACAATTTATGTCTCATTAGTCGATATTACCTCTGCTAACATTAATCACAAGACCTAGCCCCCAAAGCATAAAAATCATTGAAGAACCACCGTACGAAATAAGTGGAAGCGTAACACCGGTCAAAGGAAGCATTCTTGTCATTGCGCCAAGATTTATTAGTGCTTGAACAGCTATCCAAGTTATAACTCCGTAAGCTAAAAGAGAGGAAAAAGGATCGGCGGCTTTTTGCGCGATTTTAAGTCCTCTTAAAATCAACGCGCAAAAAGCCGCCACAACAATTACAGTTCCTATAAACCCAAATTCCTCTCCAATTATTGCAAATATAGAATCAGTAGTAACTTCAGGCAAATATGCATATTTTTGTCTTGAATGTCCAAGTCCCAATCCTAAAAATCCACCTGATCCAAGTGCAATCATAACTTGCCTAATGTGGTAACCGGCGCCCATTTTATCCATGCTTTCAGGATTTAATAAAGTTTGAATTCTTTCTCTTCTGTATTCTGATGAAATTGCATACAGAGTAGCAACCAGTGCCAGGATCGGCCCAGCTACAAAAAAATATATCAAACTTACATTAGACAAAAAATACATGACAATCAAAATAAAACCGAGAATAAACGCCGTCGTAAAGTCTGGCTCAATAAATACAAAACCACAAACCGACAACATTAACAGGTTGAATCTAATTATTGAATGCCATAGCCCCATTTCCTTAATTCGTTTAGATGATAGAAATGAAGCGAAGAACACGATACTCGCAAGTTTTGCAAATTCACTTGGCTGAAAACCTATTCTTCCGATAAAAGGTATAAGCGGAAATGGAGAAGGATTTAAAACAAACCATCTTTTCGCACCATAAACAGATGGCACAAAAGTACTAGGGAACAAAATAACTCCTAATAATAAAATAGCCAGTATAAAAGCATACGGTGAATATTTTTTAATAATTTCCAAATCAATTCTTGAAAGAAAAAACATACCTACAAATCCAATGGACATCCAACCAAATTGTAAAAATAAAAAATGATATTTACCGCCAAATACATCCGAAGAATAAACAACAGATGATTCATATACCATCAATAGACCAAAGATGGAAATTAATAAAACTATTCCTAAAAACAGGGTATCAAAAGGTTTTAGTTTTAACATTATCGATTTGAAATGTCTACATTTAACGACTTTAAATTATCGATTAAATAAGGCATATACTCAGAAATAATTTCAAACCCGGATATTCTGCTGTTACCTGAATAACAACAAGAAAAAGCAAGAACAGCTAAACCAACATTTAGATCCGAAATATCATTTTTTACTGATGAAAACGCACTCGGTGGCTTAACTGTTATAAGCGAATATCCCTTTTTACCGGCCTCTGATTCTATACGACATCCCATAATATTTAGATCAGTTATTAAATCCTCAAGCGCTGGGAATGAAGTACAAATTAATTTCACAGTTTTCTTTGTTGTTTTCGCAAGCAAAAGTATCAACGGTGACAAACTACTAAACGAATGGCCTGACCATTCTAGTATTGATTCAATATCCGACCCAGCGTACCAAATTTTTATATTCTGACTCGAAACTTCATACCTAAAACCAATCTCATCCATAGATAAAAGGAAATCTAATGATTCTGAAAGATTATAATTATGAAGAGATATTTCACCGTTTGAAAAACCAGCAATACTTGCATAAAAGTTGAATTCACCCTGATTATACGAAGCCACAAATTCAAGGACATTATCGTCATCATCGAAATCTCTTGCTTCATGAAAAAGGAAAATAGAATCATTTTTATCATAGTCAATTGATAAGTTTTTGAAAATTCTTGACGTCAAAAGCCTAGAAGCAACCATATATGGATTTGCATGAATCAAATCAAAATTCTTTTTTACATCATAATTGATATCCAAAGGAAGCTTAAGATTTAGTATGTTGTAGTTACTTTTCACCAAAACACCGAGTTCTCGAAAAAATTTAACCTCGGACCGCAAATTGGGATGCACATCACATTCTCTGTTCCTTTTTAAAAGTACAGGGATCAAAACTTCCGCAAAACTGTAATCATTCCCGTTGTACAAACCGACCAAGTTATCTCTGATTTCTTGTTTTCCATCAACTGTAATTGTCGTTTCATCTTCCCAATTGACCAAAACGCCGAGATTTTCAATGGCAAAAATAAAATCAAGAAGCAACTTACACCTTGGAATATTTTTAATTCTTGCAAATTTTTCATCAGACAAAGCTATACAAATGTAAAAGATTGACGACAATGGATCACCTGACAGATATACACTGCCTTGTAAAATTGAATGCCCTTTTATTCTTATAGATTGAACTTTTGTATCTGACATATTATTTTTGCTTAATATCTGGAGCCAAACTATAATAACTCGCCAACTTTTCTGCAATCCTCATCCAAAGTGGAACCGCGGTCTCTGATGAATATCCACTTGGAAATTTCGGCTCTACTAATCTTACAAGCATAACAAAATTTCGATAGGTCGGGAAAAATCCAATAAATGTCGCGTTTGTAAGGTTTTCATCATATCCACCTTTTATTGCAATCTGGGCAGTTCCCGTTTTTCCAGCAACTTTGAACTTTTTTGAAACAAAGAATTTAGCCTCTCCACCTGACACAGCCTGAGTTAACATATCAACCATCGTCTCTGCAGAACTTTCAGAAATTGGACGATTTAAAATAACAGGATTTATTTCTATGGTTTTATCTTCTGAAATAATTTTCTTTACAACGAATGGCTTCATCGCAATACCTTTATTTGCAATTGTCGCAAAAGCTTCAGTCACTTGCAGAGGTGTCATTGAAATACCTTGCCCAAAAGATGCATTTGCCAATTCTATTTCTTTCAATGGAAAGTGACTATATAATATGCCTTTTTCTTCACCTTCAAGGTCTATACCGGTGTAAGTCCCAAACGAAAATGCAGAAAAATACTCCATCAAAGCTTTGCCGCCAACCTGACCACCGACCCAAGCCGCACCTAAATTATTCGAGTGCTGAAGAACTGATATCATGGTTTCATCACCATGATGTTTTCCATCCCAGTTATCAACCTTATAACCAGAAAACCAAACTGGACCACCATCATGGTAAATTGTTTGCGGTGTAACTTTTGATAAATCAATTGCAGATGCCATTGTGACGCCCTTTATAACCGACCCTGGTTCATACGTAGTAGAAATTGCACTATTACGGACGGTAAATTCGTCTTTAAAGGCCTCATTATAATCGGCAGGGTTAAAATCCGGATAATTTGCCATTGCGATAACGGCACCAGTTTTTGGATCAAGGATTACAACACTTCCAGATTTTGCGTTATATCTTTCAACGCCATCCTTTAACATTGATTCGGTAACATACTGCACGTACCTATCAATGGTTAATTCAATATCACTTCCATTTTTAGGTTCAATCCTATCGCTTCCTGCCCAAATAATTGGATCTCCACTGGCAGACCTTTCTTGTATAAGCCAACCAAGTTGACCATTTAAATCGCCATTATAATACTGCTCGATACCAAAATAACCGACATTAATTCCAGCATCATCTTTTCCAACAAAGCCTAAAACATGACTCAACATTGTTTTTTCTGGGTAATATCTTGTATATATTTCCCTAAACGAAATTCCATTTCCGAATGCATCAATACCAAGATCTTCAATTTCCTTTTTTGTGTCAAGATCAATTTGGTTTTTCAAAGTTAACCAAGTTCGATCGGCTGCCTTTGCATCAGAAAAAATTTTTTTATCTAAACCATCCATGTAAGGAGAAAGCAATTTATATAAATCAATTTCATCACCAATCTTTTTTAAATTTAAAATTAATTCGTATTTAACTTCTGATGATGCAACAGGATAACCGTCTGAAGTGTGAATATTGCCTCTTTTTGCTGGAAGCTGATATTCCTGCCACTGCTGTTCCCTAGCTTGAGATTTATACTTTGAAGCGTTCAAAACTTGTATCTGAAAAAGCCTTGAAATAATAATTAAACAAAAAGTAATAACAAAATATCTGTATGCATTTATCCGCCATAACTCGGACTTAAACTTTATACCCATGATACTTTTATCTTAAAGCTAAATCTGGAGAAGTATAGAATTCAGATTGTGAATCTGTAAAACCATTTTCAAAAGCGAGTTTGGTCAAATTCGACATAGAGGAAGCAACTGCATATTTATTTTCAAGATTTTCATTTTCCAAAGACAAAGCTTTTACTCTTGATTCAAGTTCGGACAATGCATTTCCAGCTGTAGAGGCTTTATCTGACATATACAAATTCGCACATACAGCAATAGCGACTAAAACGACAAATAAAATATTTAATTTTTTAGCTATATTGTTGTAATTCATTTTATTTTCTTTCAAAAACATACATCTTGGCACTTCTTGAAGATGGATTTTTTTCAACTTCAAGGTCTGTTGGGGCTTTTGGTCCAAGGACCAAAAGCCAATTACTTTGCGACCCCGCTACTTCTTTTACGATATTTTCTTCGAGCGAGTGAAAGCTTATTACTACAAGCCTCCCCTTTTTCGAAAGAAGCGGGGTCGCCCTCTCAAGCGATAGCCTTAGATTTTCGAGTTCGCTATTTACTGCGATTCTTAAGGCCTGAAACACTCTCGTTGCAGGATGTATCCTGCTGTGCGAATATCTTGATGATTTTTTAATTAGCTCCGCGATTTCCGATGCCAAAAGTTTTCGGCTTGAACTTTTGACAGCTTCTTTGATTACCTTCGCAAATTTTTTTGCTTGAGGTTCTTCTCCATACATCACGATCAATTTCTCGATCTGTTTTTCTGAAAGAACAACCAAAAGGTCATATGCGGTAACGGCAACTGAATTATCCATTCTCATGTCTAATTCTGTTCCGTCATCAAAGCTAAATCCTTTTTTCTCTTCTTTTAACTGAAAGGTGCTTGTTCCAAGGTCATATAAAATCCCTGAAACGCTTTCTTCTTTCAAACCATTTTCTTTTGCGACCTCATCTATGTCTTTGAAATTACGATTGGCGATTTTCAGAAACCCGCCTTCAATTTCCTTGCTAAATCTTTCTTTACAATGTTTTATGGCATTTTCATCAATATCAAATGCCAAAACATTTCCACCTATTCTTAAAATCTCCGCGGTATGTCCTCCTCCGCCGAGGTTGCAGTCTATATAATTTCGACCTTTTTTGATATTTAAGGCTTCTATCGCTTCTTCTAGCATTACAGGCTTGTGATACATATTTTTCAACTTTTTGGCTTAGGATTTAAATTTACTAACTTCTCGCCTATTGCAGAGCTTTCCCCTTCTACTTCCATACGTTTTTTATTCCATTTCTCTGATCCCCATAATTCGACCCATCTTCCAAGTCCCAAGAAGATTCCTTCAAGTTTTAATTCGGAATATTCTTTTAAGTAAGTTGGAACAACAAATCTTCCTTGAGAATCAAGTTCGATTTCTGTTGCAGAGGCTAATAAAAAACGGCTGGTGTCTCGAACTAGTCCTGAAACGAAAGGCCCTGATACAGCATCAGAAACCATTTCCTCCCATTGGGCAGGTGACATAATAACAAGACACCCTTCATAACCCTTTGTCATAATCAATCGATTTCCAAGTTCCTCTCGAAATTTTTTTGGAAAAGCTATTCTGTTTTTATCTCCCAGTTTTTGTTGATATTCGCCTATAATCATATGTCAACGTGCTGATGGTTCCACCTATCACCACTTATCACCACCATAATCTATATACTACATTTGACTTATGAATTTGCAACGCAAATAACACCCGAAAGGGGTTAAGCTGGTTTGTAATGGACTCCGTTTGTTGTTCCAAGTTTTGTGATAAAACCCTTGTCCTGCAAAGACTTCAGATCGTACCTTAATGTTCTTTCATTTATTTTCGTGAATCTTCTTCTAATGAAATCAAACGTAACCAGTTGATGGCCTTTTATTAGGTTCAAAATTTCAAGCCTTCTTGGCAAGAATAAATCTGATTCCAAATAAGAAGTTTTTGATAGAACAAGGTTTTTCGCCTTTTTAGAGGTTTCTGAAATTGCCTTTAGCATATAAATTAGATGTCCAGTGATATCAGATTCGGGTTCTTCTAGCGACTGATAATACCCCAAACGGTTTTCATTAAGATACTCCTCAACAGATAAAAGGCCTTTCATTCCATATCCTTTTTTATACATGACCATTTGTAAAATTAAACGTCCTACTCTTCCGTTTCCATCAATAAAAGGGCGAATTTTTTCGAAAACATAATGGGCGACACAAGCTTTTATTACTGCAATTTTTTCTTGAGAATCATCATTTATATAATTAACTAAATTTAGAAGGAGTGGCTCAACCGATGTTGGAGGCGGAGACAAATACACGACAATACCTTGAGAATTAAAAATAGCACTCATTTCGGTTCTAAATTGTCCTGGACTAGCGAACAATCCGGACATAACAATTCCGTGAAGCTTTTTTATATCTTCAACTGAAAAATCTTGGGAATTATCACTTAACACAAAATTGATAGCTTTTAATAGATTAAAAACTTCAATTTTCTCTTTATCAGAATCTGACTTGCGGGTTAAATCGTTTAAATGCAACCTATTTCCTTCAATTTTCGCGGAATAAAGTGAGCTTGATAAAACAGACTGCCTTCTTATATTCTGCTCAATCCTAAGTGGTATGAAAGTATTTTCAATTGCAGATTTAGAATATTCAATTTCTTGTAAGAGATTAACCATCTCTGGAGTCAATTTATATGAAGGGATAGTGGTAGACATTGCCCAATGTTACCTAATGTTGCCTAATATTGCCTAATATTGCCAGATGTTGCCGAATACTATATTTGCTTTTGATTTTCGGCCTCGTTATTCCACGAACTCTTTTTTCAATCCAAGAATCGGAATATCCTTTGGCTTTATACAAAGCCCTTCGCAAGCTCTGGATCTTCAATCTCCTAAACCCTTTCATAACCAACCTTAGCTAGCCATCTTTTAAAAGACTCTGCTTTGGGCGAAGGAATTGACTGGATAATCCTAAAAATCCCTTCTGTGTTAGCGCAGTTTACTTTTTGGGCACCACCTGCTGTTTGAATTAAAAAGGAGGTGGCAATTTGCCCCCACCCTTTAGAAAGTTCTGCGTCACGCCTTCTCATGTCTTTGATATATCCAACAGGTTGTACAGAATCAGTTAGTGCCTCTACTACATCTACTATGGCAAACCGCCACTCATTTCCATGTATAGTTTTTCTAATTTCTTTCCCTTTGAATATAGAAATTCGAGTGTTTTCAATCATGCACCTTATATTAGGAATGGGATTTATATCCAAACAAGAATGACAAAAAGGGACATTATCGATTGTCGCCACTGCCATGAAGAACTCCACGGTCTTTTCTTGAAAAGAGCTTATCTAAATTAGATTGTGCAATTTCTTCTAACGAAAGTCCTAATTCCGTAGATAATTGTGATACGTACCACAAAACATCACCTAGCTCTTTTTTAATATCCACAATTTTTTCTAAACTTGGAACTCCAGCATCATCTCGAATCACTTTTTTTATTTTATCGGAGACCTCTCCACTTTCTCCAGCAAGTCCAAGTGTTGGATATATATAATTGCTTCCTAAATCTGGATATATTGCAGTCTCTCTTGATTTTTTCTGATATTCATCAAAGTTCATTTTTTATCTCCTCAATTTTGACTCGTATTTGTTTTGTTGTGTCTCTGTCTCTTATTGTTACAGTTCCGTCTTCTAGCGTTTGGTAATCGATGGTAATGCATTTTGGAGTTCCTATCTCATCTTGAGAGTAATAACGCTTTCCGACATTTGCACGGTCATCCCACGCTACAACAAATCCAGCTTCAACTAAATCCCCATAAACCTCTTTGGCCTTAGCAACAACTTCTGGCTTATTTTTAACCAATGGAAAAACTGCAACGTCATAAGGAGCAACTTTTGGATCTAACTTCAAAACAACGCGATCGCCATCTTCAAAATATGCGTTATCCAATAATGCGTACAAAGTTCTATCAATACCAATTGAAATTTCAATTACATTAGGCATAAATTCCTTGCCTGATTCTTGATCCTTATACTTGAAATTCACACCGCTAAATTCTTGATGTCGGCTTAAATCATAATCTCCCCTATGATTTAAAGGGGATAACTCGAACCACTTTCCAGACGAAGACTCAAACTCAAAATCATTTTGAATCTTTGCATAATGTGACATTTCCTCTTTTGGAATCTCCCTATACCTAAATTTATCTTTCGGCATTCCAAGCTCAGTTACAAACCAATTAAGCATAAATTCTTTCCAATATTCGTACCATTTTTCACCTTTCTTAGGATCCACAAAATACTCCAGCTCCATTTGAGTAAACTCGCGCATTCTATAAATAAAATCTTTTGTTGTAATTTCATTTCTAAAAGCTTTACCAATTTGCGCAATCCCAAAAGGAGGCCTTAACCTCATCGACTGCATAACATTCAAATATTGAAGAAAAATCACCTGGCAAGTTTCACCACGAAGATATGCCTTTTGCTTTGTCTCATCTGTACTTCCGAGTTCCGCTGAAACTAAAAGATTAAAAGATTTTAATTTGGTCAACTCATTTCCAGATGGACTTTTAATATTGTTATCATCCAAAAGCTTTTGCATTTCCTCAAAACTCATTTTGGAAGTATCAATCTTTAAAACTTCCTCTATTAAATGATCAGCACGATATCTAATATGTGTTTTTTTATCTTCGACTAAAGGATCATTAAAAGATGCGACATGTCCGCTTGCTTCCCATGTTTTAGGATGGCAAAAGATTGCTCCATCAAGACCAACAACATCTGTTTTAGATTCAACAAAAGCTTTCCACCAAGAATTTTTAATATTCTTAAGCATTTGAGCACCAAGTGGACCATAATCATAAGTAGAAGAAAATCCTCCATAAATTTCCGATGAAGGAAATACGAATCCGCGTCTTTTACATAGTGAGATTATTTTTTGTGTGTTATCCATGATGGGTAAATAATAACAGGTTTATAGTATAGTGAATACCATAGTGAATGAAAGATATTTAAACACCGAAGGAATCATATTAAAACGAATAAATTATAAGGACGCTGATAAAATACTAACTATTTACACAAAAGAAGCTGGCAAGATTTCAGCAATTGCAAAAGGAATAAGAAAAATCAATTCGAAAAGAAAAAGCCATCTTGAACTTTTAAACTGCGTAAAAATGCATCTAATCAAAAGCCATGGAATGTATATAGTTGCTCAAACCGAAGTTATTGCAACAAACCCCCAAATACGTGGAAATCTTGAAAGGACAAACCTTGCCTATTACATAACAGAAATCTTTGACAAATTAATTCCTGAAGAAGAACAAAGCGATTTACTTTTTAAATTTTTGCAAAAAACACTAAAAGTGCTAAATGAATCGTCTGACATTACATTTGTGAATGGATTTAACCTAAAACTTTTAAAACTAACGGGATTTTATAGTAAAAACAAAATCGAAAGTTTTCCAAATGAAATAAAAGAATATTTTAAACAATTAGAAATAATGAAATACGAAGACGTCTTAAACATACATCCAGACTACATGCTCGCAAAAACCTCACACGAAATACTAAGATCTCTAACAGAAGAGGTTTTAGAAAAACCATTAAAAGTTAAGCTTTTTGTCTGAATTTAGAAGAATCTTTTGACTGACTCCGTTTAGCCCGATCGTATAATCATCTATACTAGTTCCTGCTTGTCTTTGTATCAAAACATTATAATCATCTATATTTACAGATTCAGGCAACTCATATGTATAAGTAACAGTCAAATCAGTTTCCTTTTGTTGTCTTGTAAATGATTCAAAAAACGTCTTTTCTAATTCCATGTCTGCATATTCAGCACCATTAGCCTCTTGTCCATCAGAAGCCATTGTAGAAATCATCTTTGATCCAATCGGAACATAAACTCTTAAATAAGCATTATAAAAACAACAAGGATCAATATTATACCAATCTGGTCTTTTTGGATTATGAATAGTAACTTCCACGGTTCCAATTTTTTTACCGTCAACGATATTTACATCCTTTTTCACGGATTGAGTTACAAAGCCTTCTTTTGACCAGTCAGCCTTGCCAGCGCCGAAATTACTTCTATTTACATGAAGATAATCAAAACCAACAGGAGTTTTATCAACCTCTCCCGAATAGCCCAGATTTTCAAAGGCAACCTGAACAGGCGTATCAAATGAATATAAAATAACATCTTTCTTGCTCAAAGCATCAAGCATAACCTTTGTAATGTTCAAAAGATTTGTAGCTTCGGATGTGAAAACCTTTTCTAACATCGACTGGCCTAAAAATTTAATAATTTCTTTTCTACCAATCGTTTGGGCAAGTTTTCCGCCAGCAATATTTTCGAGTTCATTAATTACGTTATCTGAATTAAATTCCGTGAAAGGAACCGTAATATAAGATCCGTTATCAGTTTTGACAGAATACTTATCAGTATTAACAGGTCCAACAACTTTTAACATATCAACCACAACATCATTATTAATTTGAATTACGCCATCAATTTTTTGTGGAAGACTTCTGTCTTTTCTCCAAAAGCCAGTAAGCAAATTATCGGAAGCGATAGGAAAATCCGGACTTACGCTAGTCGCATCCCTTGCATATAAACGATACGTATTACCCTTTAAATACAAATAATTTCGTAAAAAGTAAGGAACATTTCGATTAACTAAAAACGAAGACCCAGTACGATCGCCTTCATCTATAAAATAAGTGTCAATTGAATAAGTAATTTGAGGAACGCCTTTATCAAACTCTACAGCGACTATATATGTATTAAATCCTCCAGACATTCGAATTTCGTAATTATTCGCCATTAAAATCAAATACTTCTTTGGCTCATTCAAACCCATGAATTCCGGAAAAGCGTTAAACATTGCTTCAAATTGAGGTGCCTTATCAGAAACATCTTTTGTGACAGCTTGTAATGTTGAAATTTGAGATCTTAAATCTAAACTAGGATCAACACCAAAATATTTTACGAAAAACGGAAGTCTTTTTGGATATCTCGTTGCATCAATTTGAGAAAGCTCATCATTTATCTTGCCGATTTTTTCTGAAATTTCATTTACCTTTGGAGCAAATTGTGGCATTAAACTCATAAGCTTCGTAACTCGCTCTTGTGCTGGAACACTTTCAGGAACAACACCATTTGTTGAAAAACCAAGGTCTGCTGCGTACGGCTCTAAAATGTTTACGGCAAGCTCTCCAAGTTCTATCCCTTGAGTAGCTGATGCAAGTAATCGCTGACTATCTTGATAATAAGCCTCTGTCTTTGGAAATTTTCGAATCAAAGACATGTTTTGTTGGTAAACTGATTCGAATTTAACCAATTCATTTTTTGTAGACAGCAAGCCTTCATTCACTTCTGTGAAGTTGAAATCTCTAAGTCCTGTTGTAATTTGTGCGGAACGTTGCTTTAAAACTTCTGCCTCATTCGCAATTGCAAGAGCTGGCCTAATTAAAAAGAAATAAACAACAACAAAAGCTATAACCAAGAAAATGATGAACCCGATTAAAATATTTAAAAGGATTTTAAAATTAAATGAAATTTTTGGTAAGGAAAATTTGTTTGCAAATTCAGGCATAAAAATAGAATATCATATCAACTATGCAATTCAATACGCACCTTCACCCTTTATTACTGCAAGCGGTGTTTTGAAAAGTATCGTTAAATCAAGAAAAATAGATTTCTTTTTTGCATACTCGCATTCCAAATCAATCCTTTGATCAAAGTTTATTTTTGACCTACCACTAACTTGCCAAAGCCCAGTTATACCAGGTTTAACCGTTACCATAACTGATAGTTTTTTTGCATTCACACCATTTCGACCTTTATATTCATCAAATTCATCAGGGCGCAAAGCTCTTGGACCAACAAAACTCATGTCTCCGATAAGAACGTTGAAAACCTGGGGAAATTCATCTATAGAATATTTTCTGATGAATTTCCCAATTGGAGTAACCCTTGGATCATCCTCCACCTTATTATTTCCACTTCTCATTTTTGTATACAATTCTTTATTTTTAAAAAGAATGTCATCGGCATTTATTACCATTGATCTAAATTTCCAAAACTCAAATTGTTTACCGTTTAGACCAATCCTTTTGTGATGGTATAAAGGAAAATTTCTATCATTTGCCCAAATTGCAACTCCGGTAACTACAAATACTGGTGAAAAAGCTACAAGGAAAATTATAGAAAGAATCAAATCCATCAGACGTTTTAAAAAGTTATATATCATAATATTGCGGAATTATAAACTAAGTTTGGAAGCTTCGCTTCCGACTGACTCTTTATATGCTTGCAATGTCTTTTCGGCCATTTCCCGCCAAGAAAACTTTTTGACATTTTCATTTCCCTTATTAATCAAATCCAATCTTAAATTCTCATCTGTCAATATTCTAGACAAAGATTCAGTTAATTCAATAACACTTCGCGGATTAAAATAAAATACAGAATCCTTAAAAATCTCTCTATGAGTTGGAATGTCAGAAAGCAAAACTGGAATGCCGAATGCCTGTGCTTCAAGTGGAGTAATACTAAAGCCCTCACTTAATGATGGAAAAACATAAGCCGCAGCATTTTTATATAAAATGGCCAAATCTTCTTCTTTAACATATTCATTTTCAGAATACCTCGCAGGGAATATAACTTTTCCATCTAATTTTAATGCATGCGCAAAACCTGCTAATCTTTGCGAAAAATTGTCAATTTTACCTGCAACTACAAGATGAATAGTTTTTCCGAATTTTTCTAAAAAGTCCCGGTAAGCTATTAAAAGGATATTTAGATTTTTATGGACATAAGAACTTCCAACATATAAAAAATACATATTTGTGATTTTCATTTCTTCAAGCCTTATAGCTGAGGCTTTTACATCGGCAGGAGATAATTTCAATAACGTGTCATCAACGCCTTCATATGTAACAACAATTTTTTCGGAATCAAGCCCAGAGTAAACTTTCAAAATATCATTTTTCACAGTCTCGGATGGAACGATAATTCTTGATGCTTTTCTTGTCCCCAATGTCGTTACTAATTTATAAGCGAGGCTTTTCAAAAAATAAGTTGGAGTTGGAAGCGTCGTTGCATTTTTGCCAGCGAAATTATGCATTATTAAATCATGAATTGTTACTACAATTTTCTTTGGATAAAAAATAGGAATATTAAAATGCGGAACATGCAAAAGGTCTAATCTTGCTTGAATCAAATCCTTCAAAAACAATGTCTGCTCTTCTACTGAATATATTTTGTAATCAGCTATCCACTTTTTGAATCTTGGATTTTGGGGATGGTAGGACCGGCTGCCGGCCCCGGTCAGAAATATCACATAATCATTTTCATTATCAACTTGCTCAAGTTGTCGGATAAGGTTTCTTGTGTATCGGCCGGGGCCGGCAGCCTCATATAATCTTGCGTCAATTCCAATTTGCATTTCTTATTTTCCCTAAAACTTCTATTCCAAATAGAACAATAAATGTAACGAAACTGGGGTAAACATTTTTATAGTGCTTTTCATAAAAAAGCTTCATTGCTTTTATCGATTCACTACTCATTTTAATTTTGGTCTCTTTTGTTGCAGTTGAAATGTCCTCAGTTTCTTTTCGTGTTCCGACACTTGCACCTTTATAGTGTACCGCTTCAAACATCGGCAAATACATTATTTTGTATCCAACCTTTTTTGTTCGATAGCAAAAATCAACGTCTTCACCATAAACAAAATAATCCTCATCCCACAAACCGACATAATCAAAAATTGATCTACGAACCATCATAAAATGAGAAAGACATAAATCAATTTCGTGAGGTTTTGAAAAATCCTTATAACCTAAAAAATATTGGTTGAAAAGCTTTGATTTTGGAAAAAGTTTTCCAAGCCCAATAAAATGAGAAATCGAAGTCCACGGAGTCGGAAATCCGCGATGGGCATCAAGATCTAACATTCCATTTCTTAATACTAATTTGCACGTTGCAATTCCTATACTTTGATCATCATCCAAAACGCTAACCATTCCATCTAACGTTCGATTTTGAGGAAATGCATCTGAACCCAAATATAGGACATACCTTCCAGTCGAATTTTTCAAACCCACGTTATATCCCTTGGCCAAGCCAACATTTTCACCAGCAATTAATTTGATATTTGGAAATTCTTCTTTGACCATTTCCGCAGACTTATCAGAAGAACCGTTATCTACAACGATAATTTCATATTCCAAATTGATTTCCATATTTAAAATATTTTTTAGACAATCTCTTAAAATATCTTTTGTGTTGAAATTTACGATTACGACGGACAGATCCATATTAAAATTCAGTATATCATCTACTGGCGCTAACTTAAGTTACTTTTTATTGCACTTTTTCACGCGAGATTTGCGGGGTTTGTGGCAATGCAAAATTTTAGTGGTGCCACCCAGGAGCCACTCGGTGGCCACCAGTGGCCACTGGGTCCCACCGGGTAGCCACTCAGTGGCACCACCATTTTTTTGCTTACACACAAAGTCCCAACGAAGAAATCTCACGCTCCAATTTTTTACCATCATGCCTTAGCAAATTTCTTTTAACTCTATCCCTTTTATCGGATTTACTTCAACTGCCCTAAGTAGATCCGCACGAATAACTCTTGAGTCAGAAGCCAAATCATCCTCAACCGCATATGCTCTTTCCAATTCATATTTTTTTAATGAACTTTTTTGAAGTTTTTATTGTTTATTAATATATAGTTAATTTTCTTCCCTAAATATTTTTCGATTTCAGAAACATAATCAGATGTTTTAAACCCATGTGTCTGTCCCCATTTTGAGACTATGTTTGGAATATAAATAATTTTTGCATGTGACTTTTGATCGCATCACTTACTCCGTCAACAATAATATTGACGAGTAAACTTGTATATAAATCTCTGGGACCCATTATTATATAGTCGGCATTTAATATTTAAAATCCTAGAAGCTTTACGAAATGCCGCTTCTTCACCTCCTAATATTTCAGTTAAAACAGTGTAAGTTCCAGTTCCTCCGCCTATTACAACTATTCGTTTCATACTTAATCTAGTATCATAAACTATAAATGAAGAATTTTCCAAAAAAGATTTTAGAAATATATAAAGGGAATTTTATTTTGAGTAGATCATCTATAGTTATCGTATCATCTCTTGTTGGAAGTGTTTTTTCATACCTTTTTCAATTTCTATCTGCACGAAGTTTGAGCGTTTCCGAATATTCAGAATTAGTTTCGCTTTTTTCCTTAAGCGTAATAATCAGCACAGTAATGCTAATTTTCACAAATGGAACAACAAAACTCGTTGCTGAAATAAAATCAATTAATTATCCAATCAGAATTTCAAATTTTTTCTTCTCTCTGATGAAGCTTGTTTTGATAACAACTGTATTTGTTTTTTTCGGTATGATAATTTTCCAAAACCAAATTGGATCATATCTAAATATTTCAAATATAAGTCTGATTTATATATTCGCAATTGCCGTTATTCTTGGGAATATAAACTCTGCATTAGGTCCAGTTTTGCAAGGGCTTCAACGATTCAAAGCATTTTCGTTTTACAACATATTTAATTCATTTGCAAAATTTCTAGTCGCAATAGTCGTTTTATATTTTGGACTTACAGTAATAGAAACATTCTGGGGCTTAGTAATTTCGACCATAGCAGGCATTGCTTTTGGTGCCACCTTACTTAAGAAGAACCTAATGTTAAATTTAAAAGCCTTTGACAAAAAAGATATAAAAACCCTAGCAAAATATTCAATTGGAAGCATTTTAATTTTAGCTGGATTAAATTTCTTGCAAAATAACGACATAATTTTAGTAAAGCACTACTTTGATTCAAACCTTGCTGGAATATATGCATCTCTAACTGTTATTGGACGAATTGTATTCTTTGCCGCATCACCAGTTGCGATTGTTATGCTTCCAATTTGCGCTGAAAGATACAAACACGGTGGAGATGTAATAAAACCATTTTTGATTTCCATATCAATCTCTGCATTAATTGCTTCATCCGTTTCACTGATATATTGGCTTTTTCCTAAACTTATAATCGGAATTTTATTCGGTCAAAAGTACATATTATCTGCTCCATACCTACCAATATTTGGACTTTTTATGTTTGTCTACACACTCTTATATGTTGTTGGAATGTTTTTTATATCCATATCAAAATTCAAGCAAGGCTCGCTAATGCTAATCGGGGCAATCATACAAACTGTCGGAATTTACTTTTATCACGAAAATTTATATCAAGTTATATGGGCATCGATAATTGGAACAATCGTTTCGCTAATTGCATTAACGCCATTTCTAATTGCCGATATTAGAAAGAAGTGAGGGATTTTGTTCTTGACGATTTGTTCCAAGTAATTTGTAATGTAATCCATGTCAGATAATATTCAAACAATAACTAAAGACAATGTTGAGATTCGAGTTCATAGAGATTTATGCATTAGCGCAGGACCTTGCACAGTTTACGCTCCAAATACTTTTGATATTGACGACGAAGGAATAGCTGCCATTAAAGATGGTGATTGGGACGCATTTGAAAAGATTTTTGAAGCCGCAAAAAGTTGTCCAGTTATGGCAATTGAGGTTTATAAGGACGGTAAAAAAATCTATCCAGAAAATTAACTGATTTAATAGCCAATATTATTTAAAAGCTGACTTGCTTGTACATTAGATTGATCAACTGACAAAATATCGATAAGTAGGCTTCGGGCTTTTTCTACATCACCCATTTTCGAATATATTAATGCAAGGCTATAAGCAAGACTAATTGATGGATTTTTTGAAAAAGCTGCCTCCATATATTTTGAGGATTTTTCATAATCACCTTTATCAAAATAAATCCCTGCAAGATTTTGTGAAGATTGCCAAATGTTTGGATTTATTTCAATTGCTTTTCGATAATCATTTATTGCGTTTTCAATGTCACCTTTGCTTTGATACGCGGAACCTCTATTATGATATGCATCAGCATAATTTGAATTAATTTCGATTGCCTTTGAGAATTCCTTTATTGCGTTATCAAGATCATTATGCCTTGAATAAACATCTCCCATATTATTGTGAGTTGTTGGATTTGAGGGTGAGGTTTTTGCGGTTGCGACCCAAAGTGTATCCTCGTTCTTCCAATCCATGTTACGAATAATCGTCCTTACTCCAAGCGCAACAATCGCAACCGCAAAAACCGCATATACAAAAACTCTTAAGTTCTCCTTTTCTGCAAGTTTACTAACCAAAAGTCCAACTATCGCAAATATTCCCAAAGAACCTAAATACACATACCTTTCCGCAACAATCCAGGCTAAACCAAGCGGAGCTAAAGTTACAGCCAATGAAATAAAAAAGAAACTTCCCCAAAAGAAAATGAAGCCCCAAGAGCTATTTAAATTTCTATTCTTCAAAAACTTAAAAGAAGCATAAATTATAATTCCAACGAAGAATGTAAGAATTAAAGATCGAATTAGATACTGTCCGTTCGAGAAACTCATTTCCGAGTGATACAAAGTTAATCCAGTTGGCCAAAATATCATTCGCAGATACTCTGATATCGCAATCGGTATCTGCACTAAAGGACTTAGAACATCAGTTGCACTTGAATAATAATCTTGTTGCAAACCAACTTTTCTTTCTGCAATCTTCCCGAAAAACAAAAGCGAAAAGAAAATAGTCGCTAATAGATGTGGAATATAAGTTCGCATTTTCGAAAATTCACCTCTGAAGATAAAATCGTATATCGGATAAATTATAATAAGTGGAACGGCTTTTTCATTCGTAAATATCGATAGTAAAAAGAAAAATGCAGAGAATGAGAGGTTTCTTAAATTTCTTGAATAAAATATCCATAAAGCAAAAGACACCAAAAAGAAAAATGTATATTTATCGTATGGACCTCCTGATATCCATGTAACAGATTCAACCAAAATCGGATGCACAGCAAATAAACTTGCAACAAAAATTCCTAAATTCCTGGAATGTTTCTTTTGAAAAATCAGATAGACAAGTAAAACCGATCCAATGTGGAATATGAGATTTACGAATCTAAACAAAAAAGGATTTGGCCCACCAAGCTTATACAAAAGAAAATACGAGATTGTAGTAACTAATCCATTAAATTGTTCAAAGTGGAAAGTTTTTAAATTAGGGTTATTTAGAATTGATCCGATATCATCGGAAACCAATCCACTATTTAGCCCATTTGCATATACAAAAAAAGTTAATAACAAAAACCCTATCAATATTTTCTTTTCAGCTTTTACCCAATTTACCAGATTAAACTCTTCACCACTTTTATTCTCCGGCTCAAGTCCGCAAACATACTTTTCATATTTTTCTTTTTTCCAAATTCCATTAAGGTACGAAAGGACCTCTTGTTGCAAAAGCCCCAAATCTTGCGAAAGTTCCGACAGATTCAATTTGTTAATATTCTTCTTAATGAATTTTTTTTGAGTGTGTGTTAAAGCCACATAAAGATTTTAGCAAGAATTGGTGATAAAATTTATACCAAATGGAAATAAGCTTACTATCCGTAATCGTTCCTATATATAAACAAGAAAAGACAATTAAAGAAGATTTATTATCTATTCACTCAACACTTTCTAAAACACCTTACAAGTTTGAAATCATTGGCGTTGTTGACGGAACGACACTGGACAATTCTCTTTCTGAAGCAAAAAAAGTTAAAAAAGATAACGTCAAAATTTTTGGATATAAAAATAATAAGGGCAAAGGGCAGGCTGTTAGATTTGGAATGCAAAAGGCATCGGGGGACGTTATTAGTTTTATTGATTCAGGAATGGATATTGCGCCAGCCGGAATTGTAATGTTACTTGAGCATATGAAGTGGTATAACGCAGATATTATAATAGGTAGCAAACTTCATCCGGCAAGCAAGGTGAAAAACTATCCAGCTAAAAGAAGATTTTTAACTTATTGTTATTACATGATGGTAAAAACCCTATTCGGGCTTAAAGTTCGTGACACTCAAACTGGATTAAAAGCATATAAAAGGAAAGTTTTAGAAAAGGTTCTGGATCTTTTAGTTGTTAAAACCTTTGCTTTTGATATCGAGCTTTTAGCGGTTGCGAATAAATTAGGATTTAAAAAGATTTATGATGCTCCAGTTATTGTTAATTGGGAACCTACAAATACTTCTCTTGGCAAAGTTTTCAGAAGCGGAATAATTCGCGATTTTATGATGGATACTTTAGCCGTTTGGTATCGAATGAATATTTTAAAGTATTACTATAATGGTAGGCACCGCGTTAAAATTTTTGATAAGGATTTGGGAATGAACGTAAATACAGGCGCAATGTATGAAAAGAAAAGGCAATATTTGATAGATTTTGTTAACAAGATTCTTCATCATGCAAGACACTAAGCCTTTAGTCTCGATAATTATAATTTGCGAAAACTGGAATAATTTTTTATCTGAATCACTTCCCTATTATTCAAAATTGGATTATCCGAATTTTGAGGTTTTTGTTTTCATGACGGAAAAACCTTCAAAATCTGTGATAGAAAAATTTCCGAAAATCAAATTTATAACTTCCGCTGAAACAAAAAATAAACCTGCAGAAAAAAGAGACTTGGCAATCAAATATGCTGATGGTTCATTTTTTGCTTTTATAGATGATGATGCATTCCCACATAAAGATTGGTTAAAAAATGCTGTTGAGATACTGCAGGATAAAGAAGTTGTTGCAATCGGCGGTCCGGGAGTTACTCCAAGGAGGGTAGCCCCTGAGCAAACCTCAGGGGCTACCCTCCTTGAACACGCCTCGGGCTGGGTCTCGGCAAGTCCTCTTGGCGGATTTGGCTCTACGTATAGATTTATTCCACAAGAAAGACGCGAGGTTGATGATTTCCCTTCTATGAATCTTATTGTTCGAGCAGAAGATTTTAAAAAAATCGGCGGCTTTGATTCATCATTTTACCCAGGCGAAGATACAAAATTTTGTTTAGACCTAACTCAAAAACTCCACAAAAAAATAATCTATGACCCAAAGGTTCTTGTTTATCATCACAAACGCCCGCTTTTTAAAAAGCATTTAATACAAAATGGAAGATATGGCTTACATCGCGGACACTTTGCCAGAATCTTACCTAAAACATCACGAAGGTGGTTTTATTTTATTCCTTCAATATTTGCACTCGGCGTTATAACGGGAAATATCGCTACAATAATTTCTGAATACACAAAATCAACTGCACTTATCGACATATATGCAACGATCTTTCAATTTTTCTTTGGAATTTATATCTTCATGCTTTTTATAAACGCTACTTGGGTATTTGGAAAATCAAAAACCCTTTACATCGCTTTCCTAACAATCCCTGGAGTATTCCTAACTCATCTTTGGTATGGAATAAAATTCATACAAGGGTTCATAAAGCCAAAAATGGAAGACAAATATGGAAGGGCGGAGTAAAATTCAATTATGAAAAAGAAATCAAAAAAATCTAAAAAAAACTTTTTGGCACTCGCAGGAGTTTTTAAAGTCAAAAACCCTGTAAAATCCGAGGAAATTCGCGATATAATCGATTACTCAAGTGGCAAAAAATAATGCAAAGAGGTATAAAAAGACTATTAACTATTTTTTGTTTTATCTCTTAGATAATCATGCGAATCCCGTGCGATTCCCATTGCATATCCAGGTTGGACCTGTCTCATAAGTCCCATGTTAAATTCGACCCGTATCGGGCTTTTATAACCAGTTTCTAAAAGAGCGTCAATCATTTCATCCAATTCCGTATTTCCTCCATTTAAAGTTTCTAACAATTCTTTAGGATCTTTTGCTTGAAAATCGACTAATCCGATTCGACCAGGTTGACTGAATGTTCTAATAATATTTTCCCAGTTACCTAAGCTAGTAAAAGAACCAACAGGACGTCCTGGATAACTTCTCGAAATTCTTTCAGCTTCATTTGGCATAAGACCTCTTCTTATATGTCTAGTATCAATATCCACAGCAGGGATCATTGATTTTTTAACACTAATTTCATCCAAAATTTCTTGTGCAGACATATTTAGCCCTGGGTGGATTTCTAAAATTGTTGCATCAACCCAAATTGAACCGGCTCCACTAAGCGGATAATCTGGCAATTCATGAACAATCTCAGTTAAGGTTGGCTTTGATTTATCACCGGATCGATACGCTTCAGCCATTCGATAAAAACCTTCACCAGAATAGTATTCACTTGGGAAAGCAATAAAATCATGAAATTTAGGAGCTCTTGGATCACCTGTTCTCATAACATTTACCACTTCCATAAAACCTGCCCAACCTTCACCTTCTGTTGGATTCCAAGCCTTTTCTATAAAATGCACTGGTAAGGATAATTGGATTTCGTCCGGATAAACAAGTCCACGGAGTGGCAACAAACATAGTGAATTATATCCATAGTCTCTTAACCTTGCTGAAGCTTGCTCAACATATTGTCCAAGTACTGACATTGGCAAAAACGATGCCATATTTATACATAGCTCATTTTCTCCGGCTACTTGATCTATAGATTCATTATTCATTGCGCCAAATTTTATCAAACTACCGGCTTTCCCTCAACTCCTCCTTGACTCTTTATCCCTATTATTTTCTAATAGATGTCATGACTGATAATATTCAAATTGCAAAAAAGGGTGATATTGAGATTCGTATAATCCGTGATACGTGCATTAGCGCAGGGCCTTGCACTGTTTATGCTCCAGATACGTTTGATTTAGATGACGAAGGAATAGCTATTATCAAAAATGGCGATTGGGATTCTTTTGAAAAGATTTTTGAAGCAGCAAAAAGCTGTCCAGTTATGGCAATTGAGGTTTATAAAGATGGAAAGAAAGTTTATCCAGAAAATTAATATCGCGTTACATAGACATTGCTCTATCTATCCGTTGACACTAAGTACTACTTATTTAATAATGAAGCTGTGAAAAAAGAAAAATCAGACGTAACAGTTGTCGTTGGTTATCCTCCAATTGAAACCGAAAAAGGCACGCCTCTTTTGAGTCAGAATAGGCAATTTCAATATTTCAATTCTCCAACATATATTTATCCAATGGTTCCGGCATATGCTGCAAGTAATCTAAAAGATAAAGGTTATAGAGTTTATTGGATGGACGGCATTTCAGAAGGCAAAAAATATGATCAATGGATTGATGAATTAACAGCGACAGCTCCTGATTTCTTACTGATGGAAACAAAATCGCCTGTTGTTAAAGCTCATTGGAAAATTATAGATGATATAAAATCAAAAATTCCAGATCTAAAAATTGTAATTGTCGGAGATCATGTTACAGCATTTCCAGAAGAAACTTTAAAAAATTGTAGCGTTGATTACATTATTAAAGGTGGAGATTATGATTTTGTAATCGTAAATCTGCTGAATCACATATATGCGGGTGAAGATTTAGAAGGCGGAGTTTATTGGCGAGATGGCGATAAAAATATCAAAGCAAAACCAAAGCAAACAATTGGAAAGTTTCATAATTCAGGGCCAACGGCTTTAAGACATAAACTTGACGATTTGCCATTTGTCGACCGCGACTTAACCAAATGGGAACTTTATGCTTACGAAAATGGAAACTATAAATATACTCCTGCAACATATATGTATAGCGGACGTGACTGCTGGTGGAATAGATGCACTTTTTGCGTTTGGGATCACACAATAAATCCAATTGGATCATACAGAAGCTTTTCACCTGAAAGACTTTTTGCTGAAGTAAAACACGTTGTCGATAATTATGGCGTTCGTGAAATTTTTGATGATGCCGGAACATTATTTATTGGTCCAAAACTTAAAAAATTCTGCGATCTTTTAATTGAAAGCGGATACAACAAAAAAGTTGTATATGGATGCAATATGAGGTTTAATGCATTAACTCAAGAATATTACGACTTAATGGCAAAAGCTGGTTTTAGATTTATTTTATATGGGATGGAATCTGGAAATCAAAAAACATTAGATAAGTTAGACAAAGGGACAAAAGAGGAAGATACAATAAACGGTTCTAGAATGGCAAGTAAAGCAGGTCTTGAGCCACACGCAACAATAATGCTTGGTTATCCATGGGAATCTTATGAAGATGCAAAACGAACTATTGAAGTTGCAAAGTATTGTTTTAAAAAAGGTTATTTTAATACTATGCAGGCAACAATTGTTATTCCCTACCCTGCAACACCACTTTGGAAGGAATGCAAAGAAAAAGGCTGGCTATTAACAGAAGACTATGACGACTATGATATGCGTGGCGCTGTTATGAAGATTCCTTTCTCTGAAGAAAAACTAATGGCATTAACACAAGATTTATATTCAGCATTTTTGTCGCCTCAATATATGCTTAGAAAAGTTATAAGCATAAGAAATCTTGATGACATTAAATTCTTTTATATGGCTGGAAAAAAACTAATGGGACACTTACTAGACTTTGACCCAAGCCAGACAGATGTAAACTTCAAATCAATGAAATTCTGGAAAAATGCAGGGCGAAAATTGCTTTCGCAATTTTCGCGAAGTAAAACGCTAGTCGACGCTGAGAAAGACTTAGTATGAGGGTAGCCCTTTTTGTATGAATGACATAAATTGCAGTCCGTCAGTCGAAAAAACCTTAAAGCACGAGATGGTGCATCTGGCCGTCTCTATAGGGGTAGCCCTTTTTGTACAAGTGACCTACTTCGACACAATGTTGTCGGTATTCACATTAGCACTCGCAATGTTTCTTGATGCCGATCACTTATTTGATTACGCTTTATATCTTTACAAGAGCGAAGGTGGGATATTCGGACTTTCGAAATTCTCCATAAAGGAATTTTTAAGCGGGGCATACTTTCAAAAATGGCAAAAATTCATAACTCCGCTTCATGCATGGGAAATTGCAATCGCCTCATTATTACTATATTTTTTCTGGCTTCCCTACCCTATCTTTATGTCAATCGCACTGGCACTTTCATCACACTACCTGGTCGACTACTTCACAAACAACGTCAACAAAAAAGCATACTTCATAACATACAGAGCAAAAAACGGATTCGTCAAAAAAGCGATTGCGAGTTGAA
>Ga0210057_1000274_pt1 | contig 88535 bp, 79 predicted proteins | sample CryGeyCG2114_010_2_FD_183968 | JGI IMG/M metagenome (GOLD analysis project Ga0210057, IMG submission 183968) | Groundwater microbial communities from aquifer - Crystal Geyser CG10_big_fil_rev_8/21/14_0.10 (SPAdes) (version 2) | ecosystem: Environmental > Aquatic > Deep subsurface > Groundwater ... | reverse complement strand
TTAAGTTTGGGCCCGAAATACGAGGAGTTTGAAAAAAGATTCGCTAAAAAAGTCGGCGCAAAATACGCGGCTGCTGTTTCCAGCGGCACGGCCGGTCTGCATTTAGCGATTATAGCCGCCGGTATTGGTCCGGGAGATGAAGTAATTACCAGCCCCTTTTCTTTTATCGCCTCGGCCAACTGCATTTTATATGTAGGAGCCAAACCTGTTTTCGTTGATATTGACCCGCTTATTTATAATATTGACTCGCAAAAAATAGAAGCCAGAATAACCAAGAGAACTAAAGCGATTTTAGTAGTGCATATATTTGGTCAAACTGCCGACATGATTCCGATTATGAAGTTGGCAAAAAAATACAAATTAAAGATTATTGAAGATGCCTGTGAGTCAATCGGTGCGACTTATTGTGATTGCTCTGCCGGCACGTTCGGCGAATCGGCCGTATTCGCTTTTTATCCCAATAAGCAGATGACCACCGGCGAGGGCGGCATGCTCGTAACGGATAAAAAGAATATCTATAATCTATGCTGCAGTTTGCGCAATCAGGGCCGGTCGGAAAATATGCGATGGCTGGACCATAAGTATTTAGGGTATAACTACCGGATGGACGAGATGAGCGCCGCTCTGGGGTTAGCTCAGCTTAAGAAGCTCGATTTTATGATTAAAGAGAGGCGAAAGATAGCCGGCTGGTATAATAAGCATCTGGCCGCTTATGCCGATATTATCCGGACGCCGGATACGGCCGCGGTAAATACGCATACCTGGTTTGTCTATGTTGTACAGTTATTGTCAGACAAGATAAGGAGAGACAGAGTTATAAATTTATTAAGGTTGGAAGGAATTGCCACAAAGCCGTACTTGCCGCCCATTCACCTGTTTGATTTTTATAAAAAAAGATTCAATTATAAAAAAGGGGATTTTCCCATAGCCGAAGATGTTGGCAGCCGGTCTTTAGCCCTGCCAATTTATATTGGATTGAAAGAGAAAGATATAAAATACATAGTTAACAAATTAATTAAGCTATTGTAAGTCTGTTCCGACAATAATTTATATTTTTACTTTACTAATTATGAATCACATACGAATATACTAGTAATGCTGTATAAATAGGAAAGTATAATAATATCAGTTAAAGTAATCAAATTATATTTGTATATTAGTAAAAAATTAGTAGGAGGAAAAGTTTGTTTATATAATTTAATGTTATTAAAATTTTATGGAAAATGAATTTAAAAACAAAAGAATATTAGTAACCGGCGGGACCGGCTCGATTGGGTCGGCGATTGTTAAAAAATTGCTGGATTATAATCCGCGGCAGATAAGGGTATACAGCCGCGATGAAACGAAGCAGTTTGAGCTTGAGCATGATTTAAACGCCGGCGCAAAATTAAGATTTTTAGTCGGCGACATTAGAGATAAGGAAAGGCTTAATATGGCGATGGAGAATATAGATATTGTTTTTCACGCTGCCGCCCTAAAGCATGTAATATCCTGCGAGAATAACCCTTTTGAGGCGGTAAAGACGAATGTTCAGGGAACGCAAAACGTTATTGACTGCGCTTTCGCCAATAAAGTGGACAAGGTAATCGGCATCTCCACTGATAAGGCGACCGACCCGACCAATGTCATGGGCTGTACCAAATTATTAGCTGAAAAAATAATGCTGGCGAGTTACTTTTATAAAGGCATGCACAAGACTAAATTTTGTTTCGTCCGTTTCGGCAATGTGCTGGGTTCGCGCGGTTCAGTGGTGCCGCTGTTTCTGAAACAAATCCATAACGGCGGGCCGGTGACGGTCACTGACCGGAACATGACCAGATTTTTTATGACTATTCAGGACGCGGTTAGTTTAGTGTTAAAGGCGACCGCGTTGATGCAGGACCGGGAAATTTTTATTCTTAAAATGCCGGTGGTAAAAATTATAGATTTGGCCAAGGCGCTGGTGGCATTAGATAAAGAAGAAAAAAGTGAAGAAGTAAAAATAAAAATTATCGGCAAAAAGAACGGCGAGCGCATGCACGAAAAACTTTTAACTATGGAGGAGGCGGAAAGCGCCCTGGAAACGAAGGAGATGTTTATTATTATTCCGGGAGAGAAGTTAGAACTGCATCAGAGCAAGAAAATATATCTTGATACCAAAGCCGTCGGAGCGAAAGAGTATAATTCAGAGAGCCAGAAAAAATTAAGCGTCAAAGAAATAAAAACAATGTTGAAAAGGATGGAGTCTGAAAATTAATTAGATATGAAAAATATCCGCATTATTCCGCAACTGAATATTAAGGGGCCTAATGTCGTAAAGCCGGTTAATACCGAGGGGCTAAAAGTCGTTGGCAATCCTCGGGACTTGGCCATGCGCTATTACCAAGAGGGAGCGGATGAAATAATCTATTTGGACGTAGTCGCCAGCCTTTACCAGAGGAACCTTGATTTTGACCAGCTGAAAAAAGTGTGCGCGGGAATTTTTATTCCTTTTACGGTCGGGGGCGGAATACGTTCTTTGGACGATATTAATAACGCTTTGCGCGCCGGAGCGGATAAAATAGCAATTAATACCTATGCCGTTAATAATCCAAATTTTATTTCCCGGGCGATAAAAATATTCGGTTCCCAATGCATCGTATTGTTTGTAGAGGCGAAAAGAACCGGCAATAAAAAATGGGAGGCGTATACTGACGGCGGCAGGGAAAAAACCGGAGTTGACGCGATAGAATGGATAAAAAAAGCGATTAAACTGGGCGTGGGGGAAATATTGATTACCTCTGTTGACCATGATGGCCGGCGGCAGGGATACGAAATTGATTTAATGAAAGAGATAGCTTCATTTTCCCCGGTGCCGGTTATCGCCCATGGCGGAGCCGGAACTCCGGAGATGATAAAAGAGGTGATTTTAGAGGGGCGGGCGGACGCGGTTTCCGCTTCCTCCATTCTCCATTACGGCGAATATTCCCTTAAAGAAATAAAGCGGCATCTGGCCGGCAATAACATTAACGTGCGGTTAATATGAGGAAGAATAGCAACAAAATTATTATTATAGATTATGGGCTGGGCAATCTGCACAGCATAAAAAAAGCAGTGGATTATTTTACCAAAGACTGGACAGTAAGCGGGGACCCGGCAGCCGTTAGTTCCGCCCGGGCCGTTATTCTTCCGGGCGTGGGCGCTTTCGCCGCCGGCATGAAAGGGCTGGCCGAACGCGGTTTAATCGGGGCACTAAGAGAATTTGCCGGGAAAGGCAAACCGATTTTGGGGGTATGCTTAGGGGCGCAGATGCTTTTAAGCGAAGGTCATGAATTCGGCGCGCATCAGGGGCTTAATATTATAAAAGGAAAAGTGGTTAAATTTCCGGAGCTGGCAAAAGGAGTAAAAATTCCTCATATCGGCTGGAATAAAATTTATCCCGCTAAAGATAGCTGGCAAGGCACGATACTTCAGGATGTCCCGGCGAAGTCAGATATGTATTTTGTCCATTCTTATATTTTACAGCCGGAAGATAAAAAAAATATTTTTACCCTGACAAACTATGAAGGATATGAATTTTGTTCGGCGGTCAGGGAAGAAAATGTTTACGGCTGCCAGTTTCATCCGGAAAAAAGCGGCGAGATTGGATTAAGAATTATTAAAAATTTTATTTATAACTGTCATTGCGAGCGCAGTAACAAAGAACTTTATTAATAAAAGGGATAAAAAATTATATGAATAAAGTAGAGGTAAAATATGGCCTCCCGGCCGAAGTAAAATTTTGCAAAAAGTGCGTTATCTCTAACCAGCGGCCCAATTCAGTGATAGAGCATCTGCATACCAAAGATGCAAAAAAACCAACCATGCATTTTAACGAGGAGGGGGTTTGCGAAGCCTGCCACATAAATGAAATGACGGCCGTTATGACTGCGTTTTGCCCGGTTCGGGCGGGAAAGACAGCTTTTATGCCTCGCACTTGTTAAAGACAAAATACAATATGCACCCCCTGACCGTAACCTGTGCCCCCATTTATATACCGATTGGGGCTGGAAAAATATGCAGGGATAGATTCACGCCGGTTTTGACAATATAACCTTTACGCCCAACGGACGCGTGCATCGCCTGCTGACCCGGCTGGCGGTCGAGAATTTATTTCATCCTTTCCAGCCTTTTATCTTCGGGCAAAAATCGCTTGCGCCTAAATTTGCGATAAAATATAAAATTCCGCTGGTAATGTACGGCCAGGCCGAAGCTTCAATGGCTGACTATAAAAGATGCACGCAAAGGGAGGAATATTATACTATCGCGGATAAATCGAAAATTTCCCTGGGAGGAGTATCAATTAAATATTTAGTAAAAGAATACGGGTTAGACGAGTATGAATTGTTGCCTTATATTCCCTCGGTGCTGGAGGAGATTGAAAAAAATAAAATCAAGGTGCATTTATTGGGTTATTACGTCGATTGGTATCCGCAGAAGCATTATTATTACGCCGTTAAACACGGAAAGTTTCAGGCATCTCCCGAGAGAACACCGGGTACTTACAGTAAGTACAACAGCATTGACGATAAAATAGACGATTTTCATTACCAGACGACCTATACGAAATTTGGCATCGGCCGCGCGACTTATGAGGCTTCGTATGAAATCCGCGAGGGCGTAATTACCCGCGCCGAGGGAGTAAATTTAGTTAAACGCTATGACGCTGAGTTTCCTGAACGCTTTGCGGAGGAATTTTATAAATACCTGTCCGTGGAAAAAGATAAGATGCCCAAAGCTTACCGGCGGTTTAAACATCCCAAAATGGACCATGATTATTATATGTCGCTAACCGATAAATTCCGTTCGCCTCATCTCTGGGAGAAGGTGGGCGGAAAATGGAAATTACGCTATCAAGTAAGTTAATTGTATGACAATTTTTATTACAATTTCCCGCGGCTCTATTGTTCGCAACTTGTTGCAGAATGAATTTTTTAATCTTCTCAAAGAGAAGTTTGACAAGGTTGTTATTTTGTCATTTGCCGCCAGCAATGAAGAGTTTCTCCGGCAGTTTCAAAAAGACAACGTGGAAATAATTCCCCTGCTTGAGTCGCAGAGTAGCCGCTTTGACCAGCTCGTTTGCAATATTAATAAGTATTTAGCGTACAATAGCAGTGTTTCCAGCCGCAGCCGCTGGGGATTTTACCCCGGCCAGAATGAACTGTCTCCGGCTTTAAGATATTTAAAATACATCGCGCTTAAGATTATTTTTCAGCCCCTGACTAAAGTTACCGCCGTGAGGAAATTTTGGCAGTGCTTGGATTATCTTTTTTTTCAGCGAGATATCGTTCAGGAATACCAAAAAATAATTAAGGAGTATAAGCCGAATCTGGTCTTCGTCAGCAGTATTTTAGACGAAACGGAAGTGGCCTTATTAAAAGCGGCAAAGAAAGAGCGCGTATATACCGTGGCGATGCCTAAAAGCTGGGATAACCCTTCTAAGAGATATTTTAGATTTAAGCCCGATAAACTGGTAGTCTGGAGCCCTTTCATGAAAAAACAGGTAAAAAAACTGCAAGACTATAAGTCAGATGAAGTAGAAGTAATTGGTATTCCCCAGTTTGATTATTATATAGATAAAACTAGAATTTCTTCACGGGAGAATTTTTGCAAAAGTTTAGGTCTTAATCCGCAGCGCCGAATACTTCTTTATGGCTCTGAAGGCAGAATAACGCCTGATGATCCCAGAGTTGTTGAAATTATCAAAGATATGATAAAAGGAGGGGAGCTCATTAAGGATTGTCAGATTTTAGTCAGGCCGCATTACGGTTATGCTAATGACGAATTAAAATTTAAAGAATATTTTAATGATAATAAAGATGTATTTGTTGATTTAAATTTTAAAAAATCAAATTTTTCTGATAATTGGGACTATTCAACTAACCAGATGAACCATTTTTTAAATAGTTTATACCACTGCGATGTATTATTAAATGTAGCTTCAACTTTAACTATTGATACCGCGGCTGTTGATAAGCCGGTAATATTAATTTATTTTGATGGTTATGAAGAAAAAGATTATCGTCATAGCGTAAAACGCTTATATGAAAGTGATTATCTTCAGGAATTAGTAAGTTATAATGCGGCGCTTAAGGTGAGCAATCCGGAGGAGTTAAAGAGAGCGATCAACACCTTTTTAGTAGATCCGAAGTATTTAAATAATGAGAGAATTAAGTTGCGGGAACATTTTTGTTATAAGTTGGATGGTATGGCCGGAGAAAGATTATTTCAGTTTATTTATAAAATAGTCAAAAATAGATAATAATATGTTGGCTAATAAAAAAAGAAAAATTTGCGTTTTTTCCGGCAAGCGGGGAGGCTTTGGCGCTTATGTGCCTTTAATGAAGTTAATTGAAAATGACCCAAAATTGCAATTGCAAATTTTATTGGGGGATATGCACGTTGCCAAAAAATTTGGCAATACGATTAAGGAGGTGCGCCGGTTATTTCCCAAAGCGAACATAAAAGTGATAGAAATGGGCACCGGCCGCGGCGACAGTCCGGTTATCAGAACGGAAAATTTAGGCGTTTGCCTGCAAAAATCAGCTAAAATTCTGCAGGCATTAAAGCCGGATATTGTCATGATTCATGCCGACCGGGGAGAGCATTTAATCATCGCGCTGGCCGCGCTTAATTTAGGCATTCCCGTTACGCATTCGCAGGGCGGCGACATTTCTGGAAATATTGACGATATTCAGCGCCATGCCATAACCAAGCTTTCCCATATTCATTTTCTAGAAACTAAAGAGGCGGCGGGACGCCTTAAAAAAATGGGCGAAGAAAGCTGGCGCGTCCATAATGTCGGTTCGTTATATATCGATCGGATCGCGCGGAAGATGTACACGCCTTTCCCCAGGGTGCGAAAAAAATACGGCCTGAAAAAAAATGAAGATTATTTCATTATTATTTTTCATCCCGACACCTTCGAAAGCAGGCAGACAAATTACGAGCACGCCAGAAATTTATTTAAAGCAATAAAGCTGTCGTGCCGGCGTTCATTTGTAATTTATCCCTGTTCCGATCCCGGCTACGAGGGAGTTCTTAAAGCGATAAAAGAAATTGAAAAGGATGAACAATTTTTGGTCTACAAAAATATTGATAATCTAGACTTCTTAAGTTTAATGAGCTGCGCCCGGATACTTCTCGGCAACTCATCAAGCGCCCTGGTTGAGGCGCCGTATTTTAAGCTGCCAGCGATTAATATCGGCCGGCGCCAGCAGGGCAGGGACCGGGAAGCTAACGTAGTGGACGCCCGTCCGGCCGCTAAAAATATTAAAAACAAGATCGATTTCGTTTTAACTAATAAGAGTTTTAGAAGCCAATTAAGAAGAGGCGGCTATCGGTTGGGCGACGGCCGGGCCGCGGAAAAGATAATAAAAATTTTAAAAACAGTTTCGTTGGATGAAAAATTATTAAGAAAAAAAATAACCTACTAATTAACGCGATTATGTCTACCAATAACTTTGAAAAACAGACCGGACGGGATAAATTTTTTGATCAGATTGACGGGGAGCTGAAGAAAATTACCAATCCTGCCACGGGAGAGGTTTATAGTAATTTAACGGCCGCGATTGATTGCCCGTTATGCGGGGTACGAAAAGACGAGCCGCTCTTTACTAAACAGGGTTTTAGATTCGTGCGCTGTCAGGATTGCGGCATTATTTACGTTAATCCGCAAATGCTTCCCGGGAAGCTGGTAGATGAATATCGCGAAGATTCGGCCGCGAACCGCTCCTGGAAAGATATTTTACTTTCTCCAGCCCAGGTTGAATTTAATAATAAGAATTACGGGATAATTTTGGATGTTGTTGAGCGGTATCAGCGCAAAGGGAGAGTCTTGGATATCGGCTGTTCATTCGGACATTTCTTAGACTTGGCGCGCCGTCGCGGCTTTACAGTTGAAGGGATGGAGTTGGAAAACGAGGCGGTTAAGTACGCCCGCAAAGAATTAAATTTGACGATTCATCAGAAAGTTTTGGTGGAAGCTGGTTTTGCCGGAGGAGAATTTGATATTGCCGCGGCCCTCGGTGTTTTAGAGCATGTTTCCGACCCTTTGAATTTCCTGAAAGATATTAACCGTATTTTAAAACCGGAGGGGGTGTTGGTCTTAACGCTGCCTAATGTAGTTAGCCTGGTCTGTATGGTTTTAAAGGAAAAGGCGCGTTGTTTTACCGGACGAAATCATTTAACCTATTTTTCCCTGCCCACCTTAGATAAGATGTTAAATAAAGCGGGGTTTAAAATAGTATATCAGGAGAGTTATGTCTCCGGAATTAACAGCATTACCAACGAACTCCAATCCCTTAATCCGTTCGCCGATCTGGAGTTTAAATACCTGCCGGCCGAATTTTCCGGTCTGTTGCAGGACAGAAATAAAAAACAGCAGCTGGAAGATTTAATCTGTCGGCTGGGGCTCGGCTATAAATTAAGAGCAGTCGCTAAGAAAATAACTTAAAATTTATGAATATCGTTGCTATTATTCCGGCCCGCGGAGGCAGTAAAAGGTTCCCGGGTAAAAACATTTATCCCTTGAATGGCAAACCTTTAATTAGCTATCCGATTGAAAGTGCCAAAAAAGCAAAATTGGTAGATAGGGTAATTGTTTCGACAGATGATAAGGAGATCGCGTCCCTGGCGGAAAAATACGGCGCGGAAGTTTTTATGCGTCCGGCTGAACTGGCTACGGACCAAAGTCCGGTTATAGACACAATCGTTTATACCGCGGAGAAACTGGCGGAGGAGGGCGATCGTCCCGACTATATATTATTATTGCAGGCGGCCTCTCCCTTAATTGAACCAAAACAGGTTGACCGGGCGATTAAGCTGGCTCTGGGAAAAAAAGCCGATTCGGTGGTGGCCGTGTCGGAAGTGGGAAATTTAAACCATCCCTATAATATCAGGGAGATTATGCCTGATGGCATGGTGCGTTTTTGGCAATACGATTTGCACTATAAGGATTTAGGCAAGCCGAAGCCGCTGTTTTACAAAGCGGCTAACATCTGGCTTTCCAGCTATGAAACACTGGTAAAGGAACATAAACTGGAAGGCAAAAGAAATTACCCAATAATCATTGATGAATTCTATTCCCTGGATATTGATTACAAAGAAGACTTAGATTTTATGGAGGTTTTAATGCAGCATAAAAGTATTGACAAAAGTAAAAAAAGTTGATAAAATTTAGAGCTATTTTTTATGAAATTAAGCGAAAAAATAGAATTAAGCAAGATAATAATGCGGTATGCTGTTGATAAATACAGCCATATTTTCGCGGCCTGTTCATTTGGAAAAGACTCTCGCGTTATCGTTGATTTAGCCATACAGGTTAAACCGGAACTGGAGTTTATCGGCATAGATACCGGATACGAATTTCCGGAGACCTTGTCGTTTGCCAGCCAGTTAGTTAAAGAGACCGGAATGAATTTTCACTGGGTTAGGCCGTCCCGCAAAGAGGCGGCGAAGATTGACGCCGCCTACGGCGCTGATTTTATAAAAAACGACCAGTATAAATGCTGCGCGATGAAGCTGCCGGCGATAAAGCCGGAACTTAAAAGCCATAATGCTTGGATTAGCGGCCTGCGTCGGGATGAGGCGGTTACCAGAAAAGACACGGCCATAATTGAAGAAAGCGGCAGTATTGTTAAAATTAACCCTATCGCCTTTTGGGCTAAGGATGATGTCTGGCAGTATATTAAAGAAAATAATCTAAAATATCATCCCTTATACGACCAAGGTTACGTTTCTTTGGGCTGCCAGCCCTGTACTAAAAAAACCGATGCTGCGGCGGGCGAGGCGGAAAGGTCAGGCCGGTTTATTATGACTAATCATCAGGGGAAAGAATGCGGACTTCATCTGCAGCAGTCATCAACATAAATAAAAATAAAGAAATAACCAATTTCCATGTCCGAATATAATCTTAATTATTTAGAAAAATTAGAGGCAGAAAGCATTCATATTATTAGAGAAGCGGCGGCTGAGTTCCAGAATCCGGTTATGCTTTATTCTATTGGAAAAGACTCCTCAGTTTTATTAAGGCTGGCGCAAAAGGCGTTTTATCCGGCTAAAATACCTTTTCCCTTATTGCATATTGATACCGGCTATAAATTCAGGGAAATGATAGAGTTTAGGGATTACTATACTAAAAAAATTGCCGCGAATTTAATTGTTCACAAAAATGAAGAAGCAACCGCCCTGGCTTTTAAGCCCGAACAGGCGCATACGGATGAGTATATTTATTATAAAAAAACCAAGCCGCTTTTAGAAGCCATAAAAAAGCATGATTTTGACGCGGCTTTCGGCGGCGCGCGGCGGGAAGAAGAAAAATCAAGGGCCAAAGAGAGAATTTTTTCCATCCGCGATGCCAACGGCGTTTGGGATCCGAAAAACCAGCGGCCGGAGCTCTGGCATCTTTACAACACTAAATTAAAAGAAGGGCAGACCGCCCGAATTTTCCCTTTATCAAACTGGACTGAGGCCGATATTTGGATGTATATTAAACAGGAAGATATTGAAATAGTGCCGCTTTATTTCGCCAAGCGGCAGAAAGTAGTGAGAAGGAATAATGTTTTTTTGCGGCTGGATGAATTTGTGCAGGTGAAGGAGGGCGAAGAGGTTATTGAAGGGATGTTCCGCTACCGGACGCTAGGCTGTTCGCCTTCAACAGGAGCCGTGCCGTCTGAGGCAATTACCTTGGAAGAAATTATTGCAGAAGTTATATCTGCCAAGAATTCCGAGCGGGAAAACCGGGCGATTGATTATAGCTCGGAAAATTCCATGGAGCAAAAGAAAAAAGAGGGATATTTTTAATTATTATGCAGGATATTAAAGAGACAATAGATAGAGATCTGCTGTGGCTGGCGACGGCCGGCAGCGTTGACAACGGCAAATCGACTTTGATCGGGAGATTGCTGCATGATTGCCACGCCATCTATCAAGACCAGCTTTCTTCCCTGGAAAAAATCAGTTTTAAAAAAGGGCTAAGCGAGGTTGATTTGTCGCTGTTGACCGACGGCTTGTCAGCAGAAAGGGAACAGGGCATTACTATTGATGTGGCTTACCACTATTTTAATACCGACCGAAGGAGAATAATTATTGCCGATGTTCCCGGGCATGAGCAGTATACCCGCAACATGGTAACCGGCTGCTCTAACGCCGACGCGGTTCTAATTTTAATGGACGCGCAAAAGGGCCTGACAACCCAATCCAAGCGGCATCTTTTTATCGCCAGCATGATGAAGATTCCTAACATTTTAATAGTGGTGAATAAAATGGACGCGGTAGATTACCGCCAGGATGTGTTTGCTAAAATTAAACAGGATTGTTTAAGTTATATATCCAGATTAAATATAAAAGAAGTGGATTTTATCCCAGTTTCCGCGATTAAGGGAGATATGGTTGTTTTCAGGGGAGAGGCAATGCCTTGGTATAAAGACACAACTATTATTGAGTATTTAAATAAAATAAAGGTCAGCTTAAGCAATAATGAGGATAGTTTACGATTGCCGATTCAGCTAACGGTCAGGGGAGAGGGAGAACCGCGCTGCTATACGGGGAAAATGGAAAGCGGAGTTCTAAAAAAAGGCGATGAAGTTTTAATACTGCCCTCTAAGATAAAAACAGCGATCAAAGCTATTTTTATCGGCAAGAAAAAATTAGAAATGGCGAAAGCGGGACAATCGGTTTCGGTGATGCTCGTCGATGAAATTGATGTCGGCCGAGGGGATTTGATAGTTAGGCAAAGCGAACTCCCTGAAAAGGCTAATGAAATAGAAGCGATGCTTTGCTGGATGGATAACAATCCGCTGGAAATGGGACGCAGTTATTTAATTAAACAAATGAACAAAACCTGCCGGGTAGACATTAGTAATGTTTCCTATCGGGTTAACATAGATAATCTATATCATGAGAGCGCGGCCAGTTTGCGTCTTAACGAAATCGGGCGGGTATTTGTAAAAACAAATAATGAATTATTATTTGACGCTTACGAAGACAACAAATATACCGGCAGTTTCATCTTGATTGATGAGATTAATAAAAGCACAGCAGCCGCCGGCATTATTTTAAATTAATCCAAGCACCACTTTTCGTGTATAAAAAGTGGTGCTGGATAAAATAAAATAAAATTAATAACTAAACAAAATTTATGAAAATTTTAATTTTAGGAGGAGACGGTTATCTAGGCTGGCCGACAGCCATGTATTTTTCCCGCCGGGGACACGAGGTGGCGGTTTTAGACAATTTTAATAAAAGGAAATGGGAGCTTCAGATGGGCGTCAGGCCGCTGGTTCCGGTTTCGACTCTGCACGAGCGGGTAAAAATTTGGCGGGAAGCTACCGGCAAAGATATTAAAATGTATGTCGGCGATTTATTAAGCCGGAGGACCATTCAGAAACTTTTTGAGGAATTCAAGCCGGACACGATTATCCATTATGCCGAACAGCCCTCCGCGCCTTATTCCATGCTTGATAATGCTCAGGCGGCAGAAACCCAAATGAATAATGTAATTGGCACTTTAAATGTATTATTTGCCATGAAAAGAAACTGCCCGGACGCGCATCTGATAAAGCTGGGGACTATGGGAGAGTACGGCACGCCTAATATTGATATTGAAGAGGGATATATTACCATTGAGCATAATGGCCGGAGAGACACTTTACTTTTCCCAAAAACTCCAGGGTCTTTTTATCATCTCTCAAAAGTTCATGACAGCAACAATATTTATTTTACCTGCCGTGTTTGGGGCTTGAGGGCGACTGATTTAAATCAGGGTGTAGTCTACGGCATTGAAACCGAGGAAACAAAGGTGCATGAAAAATTAAATACCAGCTTCCACTATGACGAGACTTTTGGCACGGCCTTAAACCGCTTCTGCACTCAGGCGGTCGCCGGCATGCCGATTACCCCCTATGGCAAGGGCGGGCAGACCCGCGGTTATTTAAATATAATTGATACTTTGCAGTGTGTGGAGATAGCCGCCCTTAATCCGGCGAACAAAGGCGAATTTAGGGTATTCAACCAGTTTACCGAAGTGTTTACTATCAATGAGCTGGCGAGTTTGGTAAAACAAGCGGGAGAAAAGATGGGGCTTAATGTAAATATATTTAATATAGATAATCCTCGCAAAGAGGCGGAAGAACATTATTATAATCCGGTCCATACTAAACTGTTGGATTTGGGATTAAAGCCGAGCAAGTTGTCCGATGTTTTATTAAACAGCATGCTGAAAAAGATTATGGATAATAAAGGAAATATTGAAAAAGACACGATAATGCCGAAAATTAAGTGGGAACAGTAAATATATGCCTAAAAAAGTAAATTTAAACGGCCGTTTGGTAGGCGACGGGGAACCGGTCTATATTATCGCCGAAGGCGGTTTAACAAATTGGGGTGACTTAAATCTGGCGAAGAAGCAGGTGGACGCGGCGATGGCGGCCGGTTGCGACGCAGTTAAATTTCAGGCTAATACCACCGAAGAGCTGATTTCAAAGAAGGTTAGCCCGTATTGGTATCGGCGGGTGAAATATAAAGAGCTGCCGCACTCGCAGCTGCGCGAACTTTGGGATTACTGCCAAATCCGCAATATCCAGTGCTTTATTACCGCCCATGTTGACGTGGACTTAGATTTTATTGACAAGGAACTTAATGTCCCGTTTTTTAAGATCGGCTCTGGCGAATCAATGAATTATGAATTTTTGCGCAATGTCGGCTCGCGCGGCAAGCCGGTTATTATGTCTTTAGGGCTGCATTTAACCGACGAAGAAATTTTAAAATCCGTGCGCACGTTGGAAGAGGTTGGCTGCAAGGATATTATCGTCTGCCACTGCAATACTATTTATCCCACCCCGCCGGAGATAAACGATTTAGGGATGATTACGCGCTTAAAAAAGCTGCTGGATTATCCAATCGGTTATTCCGACCATACTGTAGGACGGCATATTACGATAGCGGCCGTGGCTATGGGCGCCTGCTTGATAGAAAAACATATTTCTTTTGATAAAAACGATAAGCGTTCATTAGACTGCCCGGGCTCCTGCCTGCCGGAAGAAGAGAAACTGTTAGTTAAGGAAGCTAGGGAGGTGGAGGCGGCCATGATTTCCAATTCGTCCGAGCGGCTGGAAAAAATAAAAGAGGCGCGCAAATGGGCGCAACAAAGCATTGTCGCCCGGCGCGACATTAAATCCGGCGAAGTTATAACCCGCGAGATGATCGCTTATAAACGTCCGGGAAAGGGACTGTCGCCGGAGAAGGCCGGAGTTGTTATCGGCAGAACCGCGAGAAAAGATATTCCGGAAGACGAACTTATTTTAGAGGTAGATGTTTTTTAAAGCATGTATTATTATGAATTACTCGCTTCCCGGCCTAAAAGCACCGTGCGGACGGTTTTAAGTATAATGACCAGGTCTAAAAATAAAGACCTGTTTTTTATATAGTATAAATCGTACTGCAGTTTTTTTATCGTATCCTCTTTAGAGGGAGAATGGTATTCGCCGCAGACCTGATCCCAGCCGGAAATGCCCGGTAATACCAGCGAGCGCTCATTATAAAAAGGGATTTCCGCCTGCAGCCTCTCCGCCAATTCCGGCCTTTCCGGACGGGGGCCGATAATGCTCATCTCGCCTTTGATGATGTTGATCACTTGCGGTATTTCGTCAGCGCGCGTTTTTCTTAAAAAGCGGCCGAAATTAGTAACGCGCGGATCATTAGGGACAGTCGGCCGGCGGCTGTTTCCTTCCTCAACCATTGAGCGGAATTTAATTAAATAAATTATTTTATTTCCCTTGCCAATTCTTTCCTGGCGGTAAAAAACAGGGCCGCGGCTCTCTATTTTTATTACCGCCGCGATAATAAGCCAGAAGAGGCCGGTAACGGCCAAAATAAAAAAGGCCATGATTATATCATAAAGCCTCTTTAATTTATCAAACCATAGTTTTCCGCCCTCGTGCAAATTCTCCAAAAACCACATCTGGTTGATTGACTCAACCGGCACCCGGCCGGTTATTTTTTCGTAGAAATGCGGCAAACTCACAAAATTAATTCCTAGATTAATACAGTTGAACAAACTAGAGCGTATTTCATCAGAAGCGTGGACATCATCAGTTAAAATTACAGTAGAGATATTTTCTTGAGATAGACATTCTTTAATTTTGCTTATATCTTTAAAGTGTTTTACATTATACAAACCTTTTTCATATATATCTTGACTGGAAAGAATAAAAGATATTTTTAGGCCTAAATGGGGATTATCATTAAAATATTTGATTAATTCTTTAGTCTGTTCGTTAAAGCCGATAATTGCCACTTTATTCTGGGGCAGGTAAGACTTCAGCGTTTTATTAAATAACTGCCGCCAGACCAGGAACAAGGCGGCGGTAACGACTATGTCGATTAATAAATTTCTTTTAGGGGCGATGTTCAGCTGGGGATTTAAGTAAAAGAAAGTGGTGCCCAGCAGGAAAGCGAAAAATAAGGCTTTAGCCGTCAGGGAATAAAATTTCGCGTTGTTAATAGCGGTAGTCAGGTCATAGAGGTTGCTAATATAAAAAATAACCAGCCATAAGAAAAAAATAGCGGTAAATGGCCAAAAATGGCTTCCCCAGTGCCCATCAAGCGGGTCTGTCCGGTAGCGCAGAAGCAGGGTTAAATAAAGCGAGGCGTATAATATAATAATATCGCCGAATAAAAGAATATACTTTTTTGTCTCCAGTGAATAATAACTCATGGAGAAATTATAGTGGATTTACCGAAAATAGTCAAAAAATCCATTTAATTAAACGAAATAGATTTTTTAAATTAAAATGTCCTGTTTTTTTTGGCAAGCAACTGATGTTTGGCTTGAGAAAGTTTTTTCAGAAAGTCACCTTTTTTAAAGTTTTTAAACCAGCCTTTTACTACAAACCAGCCGCCGAATTTAATGCTTTGGTTACGGAATAGTCTTTTTCGCCACCATTTAAAAGCAAATACTATATACCTTGTTTTAAAGGTAAGCAGAGTCAATGTCGCGGGGAAAATGATTAGCGGAAAACTGAACAATATATTAACCGCCAGTTTCCAGAAGTGGCGGAAGCCGTAAAAGTTACTCATTATTTTTTTCATCGCTAACTGCAGGTCTGCCGGATCATAGCCGTCGTCCGGCTCAAATAAAGGGAATTGTCCGTCATAATATTCCCAGCCTACTTGTTCCAAGGGAAAAATTTTGCCTTCGTCAATCAGTCTTTGGCGCAGTTCTGTGCCGGGCAAGGGGACAGCCATTAAAATTTGTATAGTGTCTATCTTTGCCTCTTTAATGAATTCTTGAAATCGCCTCATTTTTTTTTCAAGCGGCATAATTTTTGTTGATTTGCTAATTTCTTTTTTATGGGGGTAGCCGAAGATAAACATGCCGTGCACGAAAAATCCGTGCTGGCGGAAAATTCTTGTTTTAGCCACCATGTCTTTATGCAAAAATCCTTTCCGCATGGCTATTAATTCCTCGTCAATAGGCGATTCGTAACCAATACAAACCATTTCAATTTTTGCTTCCCGCATCGCTCGCAGCAGTTCCGGATATTCAGCGGCGTTAAGCCTGATCTGGACGGAAAATTTTAATTTTTTTCTAGTCTTTTTTTGGTATTCGGCAATAAGACTGCAGAATTTTATCGCTTCCTGGCGGTGAGTTTCATCATATAAGTTACCGCCGAAATGATCATCAACTAAAAAGAACTTTTTTGCACGCCTAGTTTCAACTAAATAGACTATCAAGTTAAATAATTTTTCCGCCGAAGAACAGCGCGGCTCTCCTTTAACCGCGCAAAATTCACAATTAAAAGGACAGCCCCGCCACCAGCTGACCGGGTAGATTTTTATTTTAGCGTAGCGCAACAGATTAAAATCAGGGAAGGGGAGGTCCGCTAAATTATTAATTAAAGGCCTATCTTCTGTTTTTATGATTTTTCCATCTTTTTGATAAGCAATTCCCTTAATGTCAGCCAGGGACCGGTTATTTAGGAATTCCTGGATAGTTTTTTCTCCATCGCCGAAAATAACCACATCAATGTTGTTTGCCAGCGCTTCTTCCGGCAGACTGTCAGTATGTTTGCCGCCGGCAATAGTTTTTATCCCCATTTTTTTATACAGCGCCGCTAGTTCATAAACGCGGGGCATGGTAGAGGTCAGAGAACAATAAAAACCGACCACATCCGCTGGCCTTTGGCGTTGTAATTTAATATGGTCTGGTTTTCCATTTTTATCTTTCGGACAGAATTTGCTACGGCAATTATTTTCGTCAATAACCTCCACATCCCAATCTGATAATTTATTAGCTGAAGTCGCTACGCAAATCGGTCCCAGCGCCGTAGTCATTTTAGCCGCTCGTTTGTAAATATTAAATTTTGAAAAAGCGGGGATAATTAACCTCAATCGCCTTCTTTGTCCTTCATCCATATAATTAATTTAAAATAATTTATTGCGCTTCTGATATATAAAAGATATTACTTTTTTTACTTTTTGTCCATTTTTATCCAGTACCGTGCCCGAATACCCTGCGGTCTCTGCCGCAGGGATGAAGGGCTATCATCATTCTTGCCGCAGGGTTTAATACCCTGCGGTCAAGGTGCTGGATTTATTGCCTGATAAATTTAGACATAAATAAATTATTATGTCACCATTAAAGTGCAACTATTTATATAGTTGGCTTATCGATCTTTTTTAAAATAAGAAACACAAAAAAACAATGAAAGGAAAAAGACATGGCACTTCCACGTATTATCCAGGGCGGCATGGGCGCCGGCGTATCTTCCTGGCGCCTTGCTCGAGCTGTATCTATGCTGGGCCATTTAGGTGTCGTGTCCGGCGTGGCCCTAGACACGATTCTTATTCGCCGTTTGCAGTTAGGCGATCTCGACGGCCATATCAAACGAGCATTAGATCATTTCCCCAACCAGAATATTGCTCAAAGAATTTACGAGCAGTATTTTATCGCCGGCGGAAAATCTTATGCCGCTCCTTTTAAAAGAGCATCTCTATGGTCGCTCTGCCCCAGTATGGAGCTTCAGCAATTAACTGTAGTTGCGAATTTTGTAGAGGCATGGCTCGCTAAAGAAGGACATAAGGGGATTGTCGGGATTAATTATTTGGAAAAAATCCAATTGCCTAATTTGGCGTCTATCTACGGAGCGATGCTGGCAGGAGTGGATTACGTGCTAATGGGCGCAGGGATTCCCTGGGAAATTCCCGGTATTTTGGATATATTTGTCAATCACGATAAATCCAGTCTGAAAGTCAATGTTGCGGGAGCCGATAAAGGCGACGATTTTTCAATGAGCTTCAATCCGCGCGAGGTGATTGGAGAAATTTCAGATAAATTGAGGTGCCCATATTTTTTAGCGATTATTGCCTCTAATACACTGGCGCTTTCTCTGAAGAAAAAATCTAACGGGAAGGTAGACGGCTTTGTGATTGAGGGCCCTACGGCCGGCGGACACAATGCTCCGCCTCGCGGTGAAATGATTTTGTCTGAAAATGGCGAGCCCATCTATGGCGAGAAAGATGTTGTTGATTTGGAAAAAATCAAATCGTTGGGATTGCCGTTTTGGCTGGCGGGATCATACGCCAACCGGCTGGAAGAAGCGCTGAAGGAGGGAGCAGCCGGAATCCAAGTCGGAACACCCTTCGCTTTTTGTGAAGAATCAGGTCTTTCTCCCGATCTTAAACGCCGGGCCTTAGAGTTAATCCGCGCTGGTAAAGCCCGGGTTTACACTGATTCAAAAGCGTCTCCTACCGGGTTTCCATTTAAAGTCCTTTTACTGGGTGATACAATTTCAGATGAAGTTGTTTACAAACAGCGCTCTCGCATCTGCGATCTGGGTTATTTGCGGACTGTTTTTAAGCGCGAAGACGGCAGTGCGGGATACCGCTGCCCTTCGCAACCTGTAGATGTTTTTCTTGCTAAATCCGGCAATCTTCAGGACGCGGGAGGGCACAAGTGCTTATGTAATGCTCTTTTATCCAATATTGGATTAGAGCAAATTCAAGCTATCGGATATAGAGAAAAACCGTTAATTACCTCCGGCGCGGATTTTTCTTTTGTGGCAGGGTTGCTGGCTGATCTTGCTGACAACAACATTGAGTATACGGCAGCTGACGTCATAAAGCGCATAGAAAAATATTTCTAATCAAGGGCTGATACCTCTTGATTTTTTTTATTTATATTCATCTTGAGCAAACTTTAATAATCTGTTATATTATATCCATGAGTAGCGGGACAAAATTTAACTTTGACTGGCCGTTTTTCGGCAATAAGCACATTATTGATTTTTTGCAGGCCAGCATCCATAATAATAAGTTAGCGCATTTTTATATTTTTACCGGCGCCCAGGATTTAGGGAAGGGCACACTGGCCAATTTTTTCGCCTCGTCCCTGTTATGCCGCAATTTTTCTGACGGCAAAGGCCCGCTGCCCTGCGGCGAATGCCCCAGTTGCCGCCACGCGGCCAAGGGAACGCACAGCGATGTTACTTTCCTTAAGCGCCCCGAAGATAAAAAAAACATCTCCATTGACCAGATACGCGATTTTATTAAGATGATGAATTTAGGGTCATTTTCCGGATTTTACAAAATCGGGATTATTAAAGAAGGGGAAAATTTAAGCATCGAGGCGGCCAACGCTTTGCTTAAAACACTGGAAGAGCCAAAGCCGGGAGTGGTAATTATACTGCATACTTCAATGCTTGAGTGGCTGCCGGGCACTATCGCCTCCCGCGGGCAGATCTTGCATTTCCGGCCGGTTGCCAGAGAGCGCATTTATGATTATTTAATAAGCCAGCACAAGGTTTCGCGCGATTTTGCCCTGGATCTATCGAGTCTAGCCAAGGGACGGCCGGCGCTCGCTGCCAAACTTTTTTATGATAAAGATTTTTTTGATTTTCATAAAAAGACTATAAAATATTTTATCCAGGGCATACAATCCGGCCTTAATGAAAAGTTCAGCCTGGCGGAAGAACTGCTAAACAGCGCTTTGGCGGGAGATAAGGAAACAAAGCAGGGCGCGAGGGAAATAGCCGGCGATATCCTCGAAATATGGCAGACCGTTGTCCGTGACTTAATCCTTCTGCAATTTAATTTAGAAGAGCTGATTATAAACAGGCTGGCTATGCCGGAGTTAAAAAAAATAAATTTTTCCCTTAACCGGCTGAGAGAAATAAGCGAGAAGATAAAGCAGGGACGGGAGTATTTGGCGGCGAATGTAAGCCCTAAATTAGTATTGGAGAATGTCAATTTACAAATTTAATAATATATTAAAACTATGAAAAAAATTAGAATATTAATATTATTATTAGCCGCTTTATTATTTACCTCCGCCTGCGCTATTACCTTCCAGACCTCCGGCGACAGCAAATCCGCCATAGACGGGGGAGTTTATAAAACTTTAAATAAAGGCGGAAATTGGACGCAAGAGACGTTAGTTGCCAATATTACCGGAGAGCCGTATACTTTCCACAAGGATAATATTATTTCGCTGGCGCTGGATCCGCAGGATAATAAGGCCGTTTACGCCGGGACCGACAGCCAGGGGATGCTCTATTCCTATGACGGAGGAGACAGCTGGACAATGGCCAAGGAGCTTGGCAAGCGGTCGATTAAAGATATCGCCGTAAGCTCGGATGATAAATGCACCATCTATATCGCCAGCGACAATAAGATATTCAAATCAGAAGACTGCAGCCGCAGTTGGGAGAATATTTATTATGACAATGAAACCGGCGTTAGAATTAATTCTTTGGCGGTTGATCCTAAAAACGCGAAGATAATTTACGCCGGCACCTCGCGGGGGGAGATAATTATCAGCTCCGACAGCGGCAGGTCATGGGCGGCGCTTAAGCGCTTCAGCGAGGAGAAGAGCAAACTCTCAGTCATTAAAGTTATTATTGACAGCCGCAATCCTGATAATATTTGGGCAGGCACCGACGTTAACGGAGTGTATAAATCCGGCGATAAAGGAAAAAGCTGGAAGAGTTTTGAAGAGGAGTTCATGGAGATTAATACTAAAAACAGCTTGCAGGTCAGCGATATAGCCTTAGCGCAAAATAACGGCCAAACAGTCATCGTCGCGACCAAGGCCGGATTGTTGCGCACTTACGACGCCGGCGGCCATTGGCACGCGATAGAATTAATACCTCCGTCTGATAAAACCGCCATTAACGCGGTGGAAATTCATCCGATTGATTCCAATTTGATTTATTACACGACCAATACTTCTTTTGTCTGGAGTGATGACGGAGGCAAGGCCTGGACCTCAAAGAAACTTCCCGGCAGCCGGGCCGGAGTTGTTTTGAAGTTAGACCCGGGAAATCCGGGCGTGGTTTATCTGGGAGTGAAGACGGTGGTGAAGAAGTAATAGTATGGGATATTATCAAAAAAAGAAAATTTGAATCAATTACCTTTTGAAATTAATAAGACTATCAAACGAGTGAAAGATGATAAAAATAAATATAAATAAACTAATAAATTAATAAACTAATAAATATGAATATTTACATTAAAAAACATAAAGGAGAGTTAGATCAAGTAATAGAATTTTTTAAAAAAGAAATCGCCAGCATCCGCACCGGACGAGCTAACCCGGCGATGCTGGATCCGGTACAGGTAGAATCTTATGGCGCCAAAGTTCCCCTGCAGCAGGTAGGCAACATCAGCGTGGTGGACGCGCATTGCCTAATTATAATGCCGTGGGATAAAAATAACTTGAAAGAGGTGGAAAAAGGAATCGCCGAGGCGGACTTAGGAGTCAGCGCGGTTAACGAGGGAGATAAAATAAGGATAACTATTCCCCAGCCCACCGAAGAAGACCGCCTTAACCGCGTCAAGAAGCTTAATGAAAAATTAGAGCAGTCCAAGATTGCCATTCGCCAGGTTAGAGATAAAATAAAGGAAGATATTGAAGAAGCGGACGAGAGCAAGGAAATTTCCGAAGATGATAAATTCAGGTTTTTAAAGGAGATGGAAGAAGAAATAAAAAAGCGCAATGAAGAATTGCAAAAAATAAGAGACGCCAAAGAGAAGGAGATAATGACCATTTAGATTTAATGTCATTCCCGCGCAAGCGGGAATCCCGTCGTTAGTAACTGCCTCTTATCCACAAGATTCCCGCTTTCGCGGGAATGACATATTTAATATTTTTTATGTTTACAACTATTATTATATTTATCATAATTCTTTCAATCCTGGTATTCGCCCACGAACTGGGCCATTTTGTTACCGCCAAAAAATTCGGATTGATGCCGAAAGAATTCGGGTTTGGGTTTCCGCCGCGCCTAGGCGGAGCATATAAAAACCAGGACGGAAAATGGCGATGGAAGTGGGGGGGCGGTCCGGTCAGAGGGGCAACCAGCACAATTTATTCTCTTAACTGGCTGCCTTTGGGCGGTTTTGTTAATATCGGCGAAGAGGACGAGAACGTCGGAGATGACCCAAAACATTTTAAAAACCAGAAGCCCTGGAAGCGGGGAGTAATACTTACTGCCGGGGTTTTCATGAATTTAGTTTTAGCCGCTATTTTTTTCGCTGTCGGATTCATGGTCGGTTTGCCGCAGACGCTGGATGATATTGGCGCCGGCGCCCGCGTTGAAGACCAAAATATCCAGATAATGCAGGTTTTGCCTGATTCTCCGGCGGCCAAAGCGGGTTTAAAGATAGGCGATATAATATTTTCCGTTGCCGGCCGGGAATTTAAGACCCATGGCCAGCTGAGCGAATTTACCGCTGCCCAATCCGGTCAGAATCTTGAGTATATTATAAAAAGGGGGGAAGATACGCTGAACTTAACGATTACCCCGGAGCCGATTTCCTTAAACAGCGATATACCCGGAATAGGCGTTTCCGTGGCGGAAACCGGCTTGGTCAGCTATTCCTGGTATCGGGCGATTTGGGAAGGGATTAAAACCACCGTGTTTTTAAGCTGGTATATTATAGCCGCTTTTGCCGCGTTGCTAAAAAATTTATTTATGGGCCAGGGAGCGGCCGCGGATATAGCCGGCCCGATCGGCATCGCCGTCATTACCGGCCAGGTGGCGCAGCTGGGCTTTGTTTATATCCTGCAGTTCGCCGCAATTCTCTCTATTAATCTGGCTATAATTAATTATTTTCCTTTCCCGGCTCTGGACGGCGGGCGGGTATTGTTTTTAATCATTGAAAAATTACGCGGCCGGCCCGTGCCGGAAAGAATTGAAAACATTTTGCACAACGTCGGCTTTACTTTATTGATGCTGTTGGTATTGTTAGTCACTTTTAGAGATGTGTTTAAGCTAATAAAATAATTCACTACAAATTACAAATATTATACAAATATACAAATAAATAATGAATTAATCCAATTTGTATATTTGTATAATATTTGTAATTTGTAGTTATTGATGATTAAATTGTTAAACTCAAAAATTAATTCCATCACTTCGGCGGCGATAATAGTCGCGGCGGCATCGGTAGCCAGCCGCCTTTTAGGTATTTTCCGGGATAGGATACTGGCTGGCGAGTTCGGCGCCGGCGATGTGCTGGATATATATTACGCCGCCTTTCGCGTTCCCGACCTGGTTTTTAATTTATTGGTGCTGGGCGCGCTGTCCGCCGGCTTTATTCCCATATTCACCGGTTTGTGCGAAAGGAAGACCATCTTTAAATTTCTATGGAGGGGAAAGGAAAAATGTTCGCCGGAAGCGTGGTATGTCGCCAATTCAATAGTTAATCTGCTGGGCATCGCCTTAATCGTTCTTAGCGGAGTTTTAATGATTTTTACGCCCTGGCTGATGAAGTTAATCACGCCGGGATTTGAGGGGGAAAAGCTGGCCATGACCGTTGCTATGACCCGCGTTATGTTTTTGTCGCCCGTATTTTTAGGCTTAAGTTCGGTCATGGGCGGCGTCTTGCAGTCTTTTAAAAGATTTTTTGTTTATTCCCTGGCGCCGATAATGTATAATATCGGAATTATTATTGGCATCTTGTATTTTGTGCCGGTTTGGGGGGTGTACGGGCTGGCATACGGCGTGGTGTTCGGCGCTTTGTTGCATTTTTTAATCCAGGTGCCTGCCGCCTTTCATCTCGGCTATCGCTGGCAGCCGATAATGAGCTTAAGAAATAAAAATGTCCGCGATATTATGATCATGATGGTGCCGCGCACTTTGAGCTTGGCGGTCGGGCAGATTAATTTGGTAATAATCACGATAATCGCCTCCACCTTGGCCGTCGGCAGCCTGGCCATATTCAACCTGGCCAACAATCTGCAGTCGTTTCCGATAGGCATCTTCGGCATCTCTTTCGCCGTGGCCGCTTTTCCCACTTTGTCATCTTTAGTGGACAGCCAGCAGGCATTGATTAAAAATTTTTCCAAAGTCTTGCGCCAAATTATATTTTTTATCCTGCCGGCCACGGTTTTTATCTTGACCTTGCGCGCGCAGATTATTCGTATTATCTTGGGAAGCGGGCATTTTGGCTGGGAAGATACTATCTTAACCATGGATACGCTCACTTTTTTCTCTTTAAGCTTGTTTGCCCAAGCCACCATTCCCTTATTGGTCCGGATATTTTATGTGCGCAAGAACAGCAAGACGCCTTTTGTGGTCGGTTTGATTTCCGCCGCCGCTAACGTTTTTTTAAGTTTTTGGCTGGCGCAGAAGATGGGCGTGGCCGGCTTGGCCCTGGCGTTTTCCATTGCCAGCATCATCAACTTCGCTTTGCTGTGGCTGATTCTTAAAGTTGAGCTCGGCGATCTGGACGAGGTGGCGATTTTGTACTCCACCTTAAAAATTTCACTGGCCAGCGTCGGCGCCGGCCTGGCGGTGCAGGCGATGAAATTAATTATCGGTAATTCCAGCATTATTAACATGCATAAATTTTGGGGCGTATTCACCCAGGCTTTCATCGCCGGAATTTTCGGCCTGCTGATTTTTATTTTAATCTGCTGGGTGCTGCGCTCCGAAGAGCTGTATAATTTTGTCCGCAGCGTTCGCGTAAAATCCAAGCGGGAAAAGCTGGAGACGGAAGACAGGGGAGAGGCGCGGGGAATCTAGAATGACAAAGCACGAAATAAGAAAGGCCGGTGAAACAGAAAAAAATTAATTAAAGCGCAGTGCTGCGATTTACCGTATTTAATCGCAAAATTTTTTTATTTATGCAAGTAGGATTTTCCACCGCATCTTTTTTCAAATTTATGCCTATGGTTTCTAAAGAGGCAATTAGGTTTTGTCGTGATTTAGGTTGCGAGGTAATCCAAATAGGCGCGGACTCGATAAAAAAAGTGGAAAATTTTAAGGAAATTAGCAAGCAAGATTTAAAAGATTTTGAAAAAGTATATTTGCACGGACCGGGAAAAAATTTAGATAATTTAAATTCGGCTGACAAGAAAAAATTATTAAATATTTACGAAGAAATTTACCAGCGGATAGGTTTTGATTATTTACTATTCCATCCCGGCAGGAGCATAATGCGAAAGAATTTTTTTAAAGGCTATACATTTCCGATTGCTGTTGAGAATATGGATTGGCGCAATAAATTTGGGATTAACGTTGCTGATATGAGAAAAATTTTAGCTAGCGGTAATTTTAAAATGGTGCTTGATTTAAATCATGCCTATACGCATAATAAAGACCTGAAGCTGGCTAAGGATTTTCATGATAATTTTAAAGAGAAGATAGTTTATTATCATGCCAGCGATTTCGGCGGCAATTATCAGACCGATCATGTACCGTTTTTTAAATTTAAACATGACGAAATATTAAAAGCAGTGCCGGATCTTGATTTGCCGATTATTTTAGAGGTCATTTTAGAAAACAAAGAAGAGGCCGGGAGGGAGCTGGAATATGTCAGAAAAGTCATAAGCCTGCCTGTCGGCAGACAAGGCCATAAACAAAGATACGGTTCATCGCGCCTAAAATAAAAAATAATCCATGAATAAAATAAAAAATATTTATCAAACGACCATATTCACTTTTTCACTTTCTCTATTGTTTATTTTTTCCGCTATTCTTATACAGACAAAAGGACAAAGCGGATTAAAAATAAACTGCAGTTACCTCGATCCCATTACTATAGATATTTTCGCTTTTATCTTCGCCTTATTTTTAGTTATTGAAGGAATATATAAAATATACCAGAGCAAAGACGCGGTTTTAACGAAGCAAATAACGCGCGGCATTAGGATTTCCTTTGGTTTAGCTATTTTAACATTACATCTTATACAGATATTTTATAAGTAGGACAGTTGCGAGCGAAGATGCAATTTTTATCCAGTCGGATGAGCAGGCATCGCGTCTCACGTCCATTCGTGTCATTCCCGCCCGCCTTGCCGCGAGGCAAGCGGAAGCGGGAATCTCATAAATATTAAATAAAATAATATGCCAAACGAAAAAGACACCAAACAAATAGTAAAAGATTTTTACGGCGCAATCGCCAAAGGCAATAGTTGCGGCTGCAGTTGCGGCTGCGGTGTTGACATGAAAGAAGAAATTTCCAAACAAATCGGCTATTCCAGCGAAGAAATCAACGCCGTGCCGGAAGCAAATTTAGGCCTTGGCTGCGGCAATCCGGTAGCTTTAGGGCAAATTAAACCCGGCGATATTGTTTTAGATTTAGGTTCAGGCGCGGGGTTTGACTGTTTTTTAGCCGCGAAAAAAACAGGCGAGAGCGGCAAAGTAATCGGCGTGGACATGACGGAAAGTATGATAACAAAAGCCAAAAGCAATGCGGAAAAATACGGCTATAAAAATGTTGAATTTCGGTTGGGCGACATTGAAAAGTTGCCGGTTGACGATAATTCCATTGATGTTATCATCAGCAACTGCGTCATAAATCTTGCGCCGGATAAGCTCGCGGTTTTTAAAGAAGCGAAACGAGTTTTAAAACCGGACGGAAAGATGTACGTGTCTGACATTGTTTTACTAAAAGAATTGCCGGCAGAAATCAGAAATAACGAAGAATTAATCGCCGGCTGCGTTGGCGGCGCGCTGTTGAAAGATAAATACTTGCAAATTATTAAAGACGCCGGCATGCGCGCGGAAATTTTAGGAGAAGATAAAAGTATCAGTAAAAAGCAATACGGCGGGTTGCCGCTGGAGAGTTTGAAAGTGGTAGTGACAAAATAGAAAGTTAAAAGTTTGAATTTAAACGCATTATCATTCCGGAAACGCCGCAGCAAATAAGAATAATGCATGATATAAATGTTTATAAGATTATTTCAGCGTTAAGCAGCGTTATAAGCCTTTATAATAAAAATATAGCGGATAGATTAGATAATACGCAATTTTTGTATTATCGCTCCATTGTCAAAATTATGCTATACTTGAAATGTAATAGTAAATATGCTTTAATATTGTAATATGCCTATTTTAAAGAAAACAAAAGACCAAATTATCAAATTGCTTTTGGGCGAATCAGTCGTACCCAGGGGGCTTTTTGAGTTGGGTCAATATTTTCGCCTTAACGGCCCGATAACCTTTAAATATGAAAAAGGCAAGAATGATATTGTCGCGATTAGCACTAATTTTCGGTATGGCTCTATAGTCACCGCCGGCAAGGATAAAATAGAGCTGGAGAAAAAAATTAAGGATGCGATTTTAACTTCTTTTGAAATTCCTTCAGCTTACGCCAAGGAAGCAAAAATTTATAAAGTAGGCGCGAAAGAAGAGTATGCCCTCGCTTAGTGAATTGCCAGGTGAAATAAAAAGACAAAAATTTATCAAGGCGCTGGTTCGCCTTGGTTTGTTATAGATAAGAAAGGCGGAGACGGCAGCCATTTTAAAATAATCTGGCCCAATACTCAAAAGTCAATTACTGTTCAATCTAAAATAAGAAAAGATGTATTATATTATTTATTGAAAGAAATAAAAGAATATAGCGGAGTAACTTGGGATGAGATAAAGAAAAATTTATGAACAAAATTAGAAATTTCTGTATAATCGCCCATATTGACCACGGCAAATCCACCTTGGCTGACCGGATGCTCGAAATAACCGGAACAGTGGAAAAACGCAAAATGAAAGCGCAGATTTTGGATAAAATGGATTTGGAGCGTGAGCGCGGCATTACGATAAAACTCACGCCGGTAAATATGGAATATAAAGGCTATAAATTAAACTTGATTGACACGCCCGGACATGTGGATTTTTCTTATGAAGTTTCGCGCAGTTTGGCCGCCGTGGAAGGCGCGGTACTGCTCGTGGACGCGACGCAAGGAATTCAGGCGCAGACGCTGGCTAATTTATATTTGGCGTTGGATCAGGATTTGGAAATAATTCCGGTCGTGAATAAAATTGATTTGCCCGCGGCGGATATCAAAGGAACAAAAGAAAGTTTGGTAAAATTATTAGGATGCAAGGAAGAAGAAATAATTGAAGCAAGCGGTAAAACCGGTCAGGGGGTAGAGGAAATTTTACAGGCGGTGATTAAACGCGTGCCGGCGCCAACGTCAACCTTTCCCTTAGCAGGGGGAGGAGTATTGCGCGCGTTGATATTTGATTCCGTTTATGACGAATATAAGGGCGTGGTCGCTTACGTGCGCATCGTTGACGGTCAAATTAAAAAAGGCGAAAAAATAAAAATGATTACCACTAAATTTATCAGCGAGGCGTTAGATGTTGGTGTATTTAAACCGGACTATAAGTCAGTCGCCAGCCTTGATACCGGAGAAATCGGCTACATTGTAACCGGCTTGAAATCAGTTGAAGAATGCAAGGTGGGAGATACGGTAACGACCCTCACCCCCTGCCCCCTCTCCCGCGGAGCGGGAGAGGGGAAGGAGCGAAGCGACGGGGTGAGGGCATTGCCCGGATATAAAGAGGTTAAGCCGATGGTTTTTGCCGGAATATTCTGCAAAGAAGGAAATGAATATGAGGAACTGCGTGACGGTATAGGCAAATTAAAATTAACTGATGCGTCGCTGGTGTACGAGCCGGAACATTCGCAGGCGCTGGGCTTTGGTTTTCGCTGCGGCTTTTTGGGCCTGTTGCATTTGGAAATAATGCAGGAGCGCCTGCGCCGCGAGTTTAATTTGGAATTGGTGATTACCACTCCGTCGGTAGCTTATCAGTTGACAAAAACGAGCGGAGAGGAGATGATATTGCGTTCCGCTTTGGATATGCCGGACTCGGCTAATATTGCTGAAATCAAAGAACCGTGGGTAAATTTAGATGTTATTACGCCGAAAAGCTATCTGGGCGGAATTATGTCGCTGGTGCAGGAAAAACGGGGGACTTACAAAAATACGGAATATATTAATGATAATCGCGTAGTTCTCCATTATGAAATGCCGATGTCTACGATTCTAACTGATTTTTATGACAAAATAAAAAGCGCGACCAGCGGCTATGCTTCAATTAATTATGAATTTTTAGATTATCGTCCGGCTGATGTGCAGCGTTTGGATATTTTAGTGGCGGAAGAGCAAGTGGAATCGCTCGCGACTATTATTTATAAAGACGAAGCTTTTAAAAGAGGAAAGGAAATCGTAAATTCCTTGAAAGACGCGTTGCCCCGCCAGCAGTTTGTTTTGAAAATTCAGGCGGCGATCGGCGGAAAGGTAATCGCGGCCGAGCGTATTTCGGCCATGCGCAAGGACGTGACCGCCGGACTTTACGGCGGCGACGTATCCCGCAAGCGCAAATTATTGGAAAAGCAGAAGAAGGGCAAGAAAAAAATGATGTCCATGGGCAAGGGAAAAGTTGATATTCCGCCGGAGGCCTTTTTGGCAGTGTTAAAAAAATAATAATATAACCAAAATAAAATATAACCTATGATTAGAAAAATACCGGCCACCATGGCCACCCAGCATCCGGATAACGCCTGCGCGCCGTACTTTGAACGGGACGGCGACGGTTTTATTTCCACCTATGAAGAAGTGGCTGAGTGCTACTCGGCTTTTCATGATTTGAATTGCGAAGAGTTTATGTGGGATTGGGAAGGAAAGTACGTTGACGAGGCGGTTGTTGATAAACTGTTTCATTCCTACCACGATTATTTTAAAAAGCATGAGCTGGGTAAAGACAAATTTTTAACCTTCCGCATCCCCAATATCTGGCATGAAAAAGGCTACGGTTTAGCGCGCGCTTTAATGGGAATTTTAACCGCCGAAAGCTTCGCCACGGATTTAAAATTTCATACGCCGCCTTTATTTGAAGTGATTTTGCCGATGACCGATAAGGCGGAAAAAATAATCTACATCCAAAAAACCTTTTCCCAGCTTTCTAAGTTTAAATGCAAGCTGTTCGGGCAAAAGTGCCAGTTTGACTATATTAATGTTCTGCCGCTTTTGGAAGGAGTGGGCGATATGATAAAAGCGCGCGATCTTTTGAATAAATATTTGGCTTTGCACAAAAAAGAATACCGCCGAAAACCGGAATATCTGCGATTGCATATCGCGCGCAGCGATCCGGCTTTGAACTCTGGCCTGGTGCCGGCAGTAGTAGCGGGCAAGTACGCTTTATCCGAATATTACCGCTTCGGGCAGGATAATGATATTGCGATTTTTCCGGCCATTGGCGTAGGCACCCTGCCTTTCCGCGGCAGTTTGTCGCCGGAGCGTATTGATGAATTTTTGCGGGAGTATGCGGGCGTGCGCACGGTTTATGTCCAGTCGGCTTTCCGCTACGATTTTCCCCTAGCGCAAGTCAAGGCCGCCATTAAAAAATTGAATGCCAAATTGCCGAAGACTCCGGCTAGAATTTACACTAAAAAAGAACTGGCGGAAATTAAAGAAATTTGTGAAATTTTTACCCCGCCCTACCGGAAAACCGTGGAAAAAATCGCTGATTTCATCAATGAGCTTTCCGAGCAGGTCCCACAGCGGCGCGAACGCAAATTGCATATCGGCCTGTTTGGATATTCCCGCGGTTTGGGCAAAAAACGCCTGCCGCGCGCGATTCCATTTACGGCCGTTTTGTATTCCCTCGGGGTGCCGCCGGAATTAATCGGCACGGGCCGGGGATTAAGTATGCTGGCGGATAAAAAGATTGATTTGGAAAAATATTACATTAATTTCAAAAAAGATATTTTGTGGGCCGGGCGGTTTTTGAATAAAGAAAATTTAGGAATGCTGGCGGAAAAAAACAGAGCCTGGAAAGAGGTGCGGGACGATGTCGCGCTGATAGAAAAACATTTACATATTGAACTCGGGCCTAAGACAAACGGGGACTTCATCCACCGCAATATTTCCTCCACCTGTTTCTATCTCTGGCGGGCGGGCAAGCCTATTAGCAAAGAGATTATGGAGTCGGGTAAAATAAGGAAGAGCCTGGGATAGATAGACTCTTTGCTGTTAGAAAAAGTTGAAAAAAACAATGAAAAAATACGTTTTAGAACTGATCGTTTTTATCTGCGGCGCGGCCGTAATGGTTTTAGAATTAATCGGCTCGCGCGTTTTGGCTCCATACCTCGGAACCTCTATTTTTGTCTGGACCAGCTTAATCGGAATAATTTTAGGCAGCTTGTCTCTGGGTTATTATTACGGCGGCAGAATCAGCGACAAATATCCGGATTATAAAATATTTTCCCTAATAATCTTTCTGTCCGCCGTCTGCGTAACATTTATCGCTCTGTTGAAATTTTTATTTTTAACATTCCTGATGGGGCAGGTAGAGGATATTAAGGCCGGTTCAGTTATTGCCGCCACGGTTTTATTCGCGCCGCCCAGCATCTTGCTCGGCATGGTTTCGCCGTACGCGGTCAAACTGAAAATAAAAGATTTAGCCGGCTCCGGCAGCACTGTGGGAAACTTATACGCGATTTCAACCGTCGGCAGCATTGCCGGGACGTTTTTGGCCGGCTTTTGGCTGATTCCTCAATTCGGCAACACTGCCATCCTTTATGGCATAGCCGTTGTTCTTCTTGGCACTTCTATCTTAGTTTACGCGCGCGGTCCATTATTAATAAAAGCGGCGATACTGATTTTAATAATGGGAGGAATGGCCGGGCACCTTGAATTAAAAAAGGCATTGGCTGATAACGGGGTGCTGGACATTGATACGCAGTACAGCCGGGTTTTAATTTTCAACGGCAGTGATTATAAAACGAACCGGCCGGTAAAATACATGCAGTGCGATACTAATTCCAATTCCGCCATGTTTTTAGACAGCGGCGAACTTGTTTTTGAATATACTAAATATTACGACTTAGCCGCTCATTTTAAGCCTGATTTTAAAAAATCACTGATGATTGGCGGGGCGGCCTACTCGTATCCGAAATATTATTTAAAAAAATATCCCAACGCGGAGATTGATGTCGTGGAAATTGACCCTAAGCTGACGGAATTAGCTAAACAATATTTTGACCTGCGGGACAACCCCCGTCTGCGCGTTTATCATCAGGACGGCCGGATTTTTTTAAATAAAACTGAAAATAAATATGATATTATCTTCGGCGACGCTTTCCGCTCGTCCCACTCTATTCCGTATCAGTTAACTACCAAAGAATCAGCGCAAGCAATGTATGGTATACTGAATGACGGCGGGGCAGTGTTAATAAACATTATTTCCGCCATTGAGGGCGATAAGGGTAAATTTTTGCGGGCGGAGTATAAAACATTCAAATCTGTTTTTCCGCAGGTTTATTTATTTTATGTTCAGACTGGCGAGGCTCTAAAATCGCAAAATTTAATGTTAGCCGCGCTTAAGAGCGAAGAGAAGCCGCAATTTGCCAACGATGATAAACAGTTAAATTTATTTTTACATAATTTATGGACGGCGGAAATAACCGATGATCTGCCTATTTTAACCGACGAATACGCGCCGGTTGATAATTATATAATGGAATTATTATAAATTTATGAAAAAAAAGACTGTTAAAAAATTTGTCGGCACGAGTATCATTGTTATTATGATAATTGCCATGTTGTTATTTACCTTGATGCCGTTGCTTTATTAATAAAAAAAGATTGTTCAACTGAATCAGCCAAACAATCTACCTAAGGACAGCTAGTATTGAAAAATTGAAAAGATCATATGCTCTGATAAAGGCCGGAAAATTTTATCATTAGCCCGACCATACCTTGAATCTCTTTGTTCAGTTTTACGCCGCCGGCAACCACCTCGATATCGCTGATGGAAGTTTCAGAGAACACGAGGTTGATTGTAGTTTTTTGTCAATATATTTAAAAAATATGTCTAAAAAATGGCTAATAAAAGATAAAAATTCAATAAACGAAGAGTTGATAAAAAACAATTCAGATTTGAATCCGATTGTTTTACGATTGTTAACTAATCGCGGTTTAAGCGAAAAACAGATAACGAAATTCTTAGAGCCGGATTATAAAGAAAATTTGCACAACCCTTTTTTATTTAAAGACATGAAGCCGGTTGTGGAATTAATAAATAAGCATCTGCAAAATGGAAGTAAAATCGTGGTTTACGGAGATTATGATGCCGACGGAATAACGGCGAGCGCGGTGATGTTTAAAATGTTAGAATTTTTAGGGTGTAGAAATTTAGACGTCTACCTGCCAGACCGGGTTACGGAAGGATATGGTTTAAACAAAGAGGCGATTAAAAAATTGGCGGACGAAAAAACAAATTTGGTTATTACGGTTGATAACGCTATCCGCAACGTGGAAGAGGTGGCTTATGCCAAAGAACTGGGGATGGACATTATTATTACCGATCATCATGACGCGCCAGATGAACTGCCCGATTGTTTAATTATTAATCCTAAGGTTGAAGGATGCGGCTACCCGTTCCAGGGGTTAGCCGGAGTGGGGGTAGCGTTTAAAGTGGCGCAGGCGTTATTAACCTCACCTCTAACTCCTCTCCTTAAAAAAGAAGAGAGTCGGGGTGAGGTATTTTTAAAATGGTTGTTAGATTTGGTAGCGATTGGGACAATTGCCGATTTAGTGCCCTTAATTGATGAAAATAGGGTGTTAGTGAAATATGGGTTGGTGGTATTAAATAAAACCCAGAGAGTGGGTCTGCAAAAACTGATTGAAGTCGCCCAGTCCGGTGTGGACAGTAAGGGAAATATAAGAGAAATAGACGCCTGGCAGGTTGGTTTTCAGCTGGCGCCGCGGCTTAACGCGGCCGGGCGGCTGGAGCACGCTAATAATGCCTACTGGCTGCTTACTACCGAGGACGAACAAGAGGCGGGCAAAATCGCCGAACAATTAAATTCCACCAATCAGGAGCGGCAGAAAATTACCGAGGATATTTTTGAGAAAGCAGACAGCGCTTTTATTGAAGCTATGGCGGGCAAGTGTGATGATAAGATAATTTTTGCGGTATGGCCGGGGTTGACCTCCTCCCCAGCCCCCCTCTTTGGTAAGGAGGGGGGAGTTAGAGATGAGAATGTTTGGCCGTCGGGCGTCATGGGATTAGTAGCTGGAAAATTAACGGAAAAATATTACCGCCCGGCATTGGCGATAACCGATAAGATGGGAGAAATAGTGGGGTCGGGCCGCAGCGTCCCGGAGTTTAACGTTACGGAGATGCTGGAAAAGTGCGCCGAATATTTATCCGCTTTCGGCGGGCATAAGCAGGCCTGCGGTTTTACTGTAAAGCCAGGCAGACTGGATGAATTTTTAGTTAAGGCAAAAAAAATTGCCGAGAAAAAATTGAAAGGCATAGAGTTGGCGCCGACCCTGGAGATTAATCTGAAAGTTGATTTTAAAGATGTTAATGAAGAATTATATGAAGCTTTGCAGAAATTGCGCCCGTTCGGCGTGGCTAATCTCCAGCCGAAGTTTCTCAGCAGTAATTTACAGGCAATTAACATTGTAAATATGGGCAATGAACAGCAGCATCTGAAATTAAAATTAAGCGGCGGCGGAAAAATGTTTGACGCGGTTGCTTTTTTCGCGCCTGAAGAATGGAAGGAAATAAAAGCAGGAGATAAAATTAATTTGGTTTATTATATAGATATGAATGAGTGGAACGGGAGCAGGAGCGTGCAGTTGAAGATAATAGACATTAAAAATTGACACGATATATACAAATAATTTGCGGATTAGTGTCAATCTAAAATATGAAATACAAAAAACTAATAATCCACACCGATGGCGGAGCCCGCAACAACCCCGGTCCGGCCGGAATTGGCGCGATTATTTATGATGAGCAAAAAAATATAGTTAAAGAAATCTCGGAATATATTGGAGAAGCTACGAATAACCAGGCAGAGTACAGAGCCTGCCTGCGCGCCATGGAAGAAGCGAAGAAACTGGGCGCGCAAGAATTAGAATTTTATTTAGACAGCGAATTAGTAGTGGAGCAGTTAAACAGGAGATATAAAGTGAAAAATAAAGAATTGGCGCCGCTGTTTATGAAAATTTATAATATGTCGCAGGAGTTTAAAAAGGTAGCTTTTAAGCATGTGCGGCGAGAGTTTAACAAAGAAGCTGATGCTTTAGTGAATAAAGCGATTGACAACAGATAACTAAAATTATTTTACAATTGTCGCCATTTATTTTATAATAAATCCATGCGCATTCGTTTTGCTAAAAAAGAAAGTTTTTTAAGGCGGAGCATTCTAAGCTCCAAATTTTTTTCCGCCTTAGCTTTATTTATTATTATTTTGATTGCTTTTCCCTTGGTTAAAAAAATAAACCAACAGAGGATTTTAAACAGGGAAATTAAAGAATTGGAAGAAGAGGTGGCCAGAGTGGATAATAAAAATGAAGATTTGCGGGAACTAATAGATTATTTGAACAGTGACAGCTTTGCCGAAAAAGAAGCCAGAGTTAATTTAGACATGCGCAAACCGGGGGAAAAGGTGGTTATCTTTAAGGATGATGGCGCCAGCGACGCTAACAAAAGCGAGGTTGAAACGGTTTTTAACATCCCCGGTCTGGACAAAGGGGCGGAGCAGGTAAAAAAGACAAACTCACAAAAGTGGCGGGCGTATTTTTTTGAAGCGGCTGATATCAGCGCGAATAATTAAATTAATAACCGCGAATTATAACAGTGGTTATTTATGTTACAAGCATGCCCAGATATATTGACGGCGTAAAGAGAATAAAAAAGCGGAGTTCTCCGGCGGCCAAAGAACCGGCGGCGGAAGAAGATGCCAGGGAGAAGCAAATTTCCTTGGAGCGGAACGTTTTTTTTGATGGCGTAAAATTAAGCGCCGGGAAGCTGTTTAATTCCATCCAAAAAAAGAAGAAAGCCGTGATAAATAAGCTGAAAGACCGGAAGGAGCACCAGGAGGAAAAAAAAGAAAAAAAATTAAAAGAAGATTTTCGGGGGGAAGCGGCGGAAGAAATCTCGGAATTTTTTAAGAAAGAAGAGCCGTCCTCCAGTGGAGAGAATAATAATCATTTTCCCATATTTAATTTTTTTAGGTTCGCGGAAAAATCCGAAAAACAAAAATTAAAAGAAGAATGCAAAAAAAATAAAATGGCGTTAAAACAGCAGTGGCGGGAACGGGAAGAGCAGGAGCGTTTGGCAAAAATTTCCCGGGATAAAAAAGAGAGGGATGAAAGGCAAAACTCAATAGCAGAGCAGGCGAAGCGGCACAGGGAAAGATTAAGGCAAAATAAAGAAATGGCCAGAAAGGCCAAGGCGAAAATAAAGGCGGAGAGGCTGGCCTCAAAATTAAGAAAAAAAGAAGAGCGGGAAAAGATTAAAGGAGAAGGGAAAAAAAGGTGGCTTATATTTAAAGAAAAAAATCAAAGCAGGCGGGTGAAGAAAAAAAAGCAGTTTTTTATCGGGCTAAAAAAACAATCGAAAAAAATAGCATTGGCCGGCGCCGCCGCGATTATTATTTTTTTAGCGGCCGCCGGAGCCCTTTCTTATTTTGTCTATGGTCCGTATGCTCAAAATAAATATGCTGAATTACTGGCGCAGAAATTTCATTTTCCGGCGGTTGTCGTCAACTATCGGCCGGTAAGTTATTCCGCCTACATTAATGAATCGCGGTTAATGGGCGATTACTATTTGGCAGAAGCAAAAAATAAGGAGCAAAGCGATAAAATTCCGGCTGATATAAACGGTTTAATAAAAGAAGAAATTATTGTTAAAAGCATACTAGACAGCCTGGCGCGGCATTATAATATAAAACTTGAAACGCAGGACACGAATAATTGGTTTCAAAAATTAGCCGAACAGCAAGGCGGCGCCGATGTTTTTTTAGACAAAATATATAATAGTTACGGTTTGACAAAAGATATTTTCGCGGAAAAGGTGGTTTATTATGAAGCGCTGAAAGAAAAATTAAAGGAAAAATTTATTGGCGACCAAGGGCTGCACAAAGGCGCCTACCTCCGCATGGAAAAAGTGCAGAAGCTGTTGGACAAAAATAAAGATAATTTTGAAGATTACGCCCAAAAATACAGTGAAGACATTCACGCCCTAAAGGGAGGGGACATTGGATATATAAAATTAAGCGGCATGGGCGGAAAATTAAAAGAGGCTGTTTTGGGATTGCAGGCCGGGAACGTGAGCGGGATTATTAAAGAAGAAGATAAATATTACATCATCAAAGTTTATGACATAAAAGACGGCCGGGCCGGACAGGAAGTCTGGCTGAAGCAGATAACTATTTTTACTAATTATACTTTTGAAAAATATCTGGAAGACTTGCGGAGCCAGGCGAAAGTCTGGACTTTGATTAATCACTAAAACACGCGAAATTTAACGCGAAATTATGCTGCCCGCCTGCAAGCGCTGGAGCCGATAGTCGGACTTGAACCGACAACCTCTTCCTTACGAAGGAATTGCTCTACCAATTGAGCTATATCGGCGCTAGCGGCTGCGGGCGGGCGATACCGTTGGCTCCTTGCCCGCCCACTCGCGAAGCGAGTTGGGAGGGTACCAACTGAGCTACTTCGGCATTTTATTAAACTTGGGAGCGGGTAACGGGAATCGGACCCGTGCCTCAACCTTGGGAAGGTCGCGTACTACCATTATACTATACCCGCATTTTTGTTTGTCTGCCTGCAAAAGTTAACTAACTAAATATTATGGTAAAAACGAGATTAAATCAAGTTGCAAAAATAATAATACTGACAGTCGCAGCCAGTTTTTTTATATTAACCGGATATGCATCTGCGGAAGAGGGCGGAGTTGCTACTAAGTTATATTTTATCCGTTTGGATAAAGAAACGATCGCTAAAGGATATACCGTCTCCGCTTTTGAGGAAAAGATAAAATTATCGCTGGTGCCGGAAGTTTTAAATAAAGATACCGGGGTTGACGTTATGGAACTGCACGAGCCGATAATTGAGCCCTGGCAGTTTGACAGGATTAGTGAAGTCTATCAGTTTGAATTCCGCAATAAAGCCGCCTATGATAACCATAAGCCGTTTATAATCCAGCTGAAATATAACAGTGATGATAATAATTTAAAGCAAGTTTATTATTACGATAAAAATTTTAATTTTTGGCGCGCTTTGCCGACGCGCGACTATCCTGGCGAAAAAATGGCAAGGGCGTACATCCATCTGCCCTTCGCCCGGGTGGCGGTTTTTTCCAATCCGGAAGTAATGGCAGCCGGCCGGGCCAGCTGGTACGGATATAAAGGAGGAGACTTCGCGGCTTCGCCGGATTTTCCCAAAGGTTCCCGCCTGCGGGTGACTAATTTGGAAAACAATAAGTTTGTCGACGTGGAAATAAACGACTGGGGGCCGGATCGGAGCATCCACCCGGACAGGGTAGTTGACTTGGATAAAGCAGCTTTTAAAAAAATAGCCGGCTTGGGCGGCGGCATCATCAATGTCATCGTGGAGCCTATATACATTCCAGAAGAGCGGGGCAGGGTTTTGGGCGTTAAAATCTCCAATATTACCGATTTGCCGGAAGTGGAGGCTAAAGCGGCCTTGGTCGCGGACGCCGTTTCCGGCGAACCTATTTTTTTTAAAAATTCCACCACTACCTTGCCTCTGGCCAGCTTAACCAAAGTCATTACCGCCAGCGTGTTTCTGGATACTAATCCTGATTTTGCCAAAGTGGTTGCCTATCAGGATGAAGACGAACAAAGGACATGGGACCATGTCGACCAGTATGATTCCGCCCGCTTGCGGCTTAAAGACGGGGACCAGCTGACTGTGCAGGATATTTTTTTATCCACATTAATGGCCTCTACCAATAATACCGCTGAAACTTTAGTGCGCATCAGCGGCCTGCCGCGGGATGAATTTATTAAGCGCATGAATGACAAAGTGCGCGGCTGGGGGGCGGAAAGCACGGTTTTTATTGAGCCGACCGGGCTGGCGCCGGAAAATGTGTCAACTGTCCAAGATTATGTTATAATATCCAGAGAGGCGCTCAGGCATCCTAAGATGCTGGAGGCGACTACTTTAAAAGAGTATAAATTTGAGACATTAAAAGAAAAAAAGAAATTTCAGGTACGCAGCACCAACAGCCTGCTTTATGACGATTTTTATGTTACCGGCGGGAAAACCGGCTATTTAGACGAGGCCGGCTATTGCTTGATGACCAAGATAAAAAGCGGCGACAAGGAGTTAGTCGGGGTGCTGTTTGGCGCCGAGGAGAGAGCGCAGAGTTTTGATGAGATGGGGGATTTACTTAAATATGCGAGTCGGAAAATATCCCACGAACCTGCAAATTAATTACAAATATACAAACATCTAGTTTGTAAGTTGGTAATTTTGTTTGCAGATTCGCAGGAGAATAACTTTTATCCAGCACCGTGCCCGAATACCCTGCGGTCAAGGTGCTGGATTTATTCTATAAGCAAAATAAATGATCATATTTGAAAATGTATCCAAACATTACCCGCCCAATATAAAAGCTTTGGATAATTTTAATATTGAAATCAAGCCGGGGGAATTCGTGTCGATCGTAGGCCAGTCTGGCACCGGTAAGACCACTATGGTAAAACTTTTAATCGGCGAGGAGCGGGCCACTAAAGGAAGAATTATGCTGGGCGACTGGGACATAACTAATATAAAACAGCGCGAAGTGCCGTATTTGCGCCGGCAGATCGGTGTTATTTTCCAGGATTTTAAGTTATTGCCCCAAAAGACGCTATTTGAAAATGTCGCTTTTGCCATGCAGGTCTGCGGCGAGCCGCCCAGCCAGATTAGCGCCAAAGTGCCCCAAATTTTTAAATTAGTCGGCTTGGAAAAAAAGATGGACCGTTACCCGAATGAAATTTCCGGCGGCGAACAGCAGCGCGTGGTCATCGCCCGGTCCCTTATTCATCACCCTAAAATTCTATTGGCCGATGAGCCGACCGGAAATTTAGATTCCATTAATGCCGCCGATATTATCAATTTGCTGGAAAAAATAAACAAATTTGGCACCATTGTTATTTTGGTAACGCACAACAAAGAGGTGGTCAACAGCCTGCGGCGGCGGGTCGTGACAATTGACGCCGGCCGGGTTATCAGCGATCAGAAAATAGGGAAGTATATATTATAAATAATAAATTCTTTTACATTTTTATTTGTCATTTTGCGTTTTTAATTTATGATAATATTATCATTTTGGCGAGTTATAAAATTCAGCTTGCAGGATTTTTTCCGCAATTTTTGGCTGTCATTGGTGACGGTTACTATTTTAATTTTATCTTTATTCTCCATTAATTTTTTAATAACCGCCGGGGTAATCAGCCAGGCGGCGGTTGGCGCGGTTGAAAAAAAAATTGATTTAAGCTTGTATCTTGCTCCGGACGCCGCCGAAGAGGATGTCAGCGTCCTTAAAAATGAAATAACCGGAATAGCGGGAGTGGAAGAAGTGGAATATATCTCTAAAGCGCAGGCGTTAGAAACTTTTCAGGCCAAACACAAAGATGAGAAATCAGTTCAGGAGGCGCTGCGGGAGATTGGCAAGAACCCGTTAAATCCGAGTCTGGTGGTGAGGACAAAAGCCCTGGCTGATTATAACGGAGTAATTGACTCCTTGGATAAATTAAGCAAGCACACGATTATAGAAAGTAAAAACTTTGATGACCATAAAATTCTGCTCGCGAGCATGAATATTATTACCGCTAAGACCCGCCAAGTGGGGTTTTTCGTAAGCTTTATCTTTGTCGCTATTACTATTTTAGTCGTTTTTAACGCCGTCAGAATCGCCATTTACACGCATAAAAAAGAAATCAGAATTATGAAACTGGTCGGAGCCAGCGATTGGTTTATCCGAGCCCCTTTCCTAGCCGAAGCGGCTTGGTACGCATTTTTGGGCGTTGTTTTAATCATTGCCATTTTTTACCCGTTTTTGCATTTGCTTCAGCCATATTTAGCCACGCTCTTTAATGCCACCGAACTTAATTTAATCGGTTACTTCAATAGTAATTTTATTCGGATATTCGGCTTGGAATTCTTAGGGGCGTTTTTCATTAACATTACGGCCAGTTTATGGGCCATGAGAAATTATTTAAAGGTATGAAATACGATATTATTACAATCGGCGGGGCAGTGGAAGACATAACTTTTTATACTAAAGGGGGGCTTTTGATTGATAATAAAAAAGATATTCTGCGCCAGAGGCTGCTGGCTTTTGAATATGGGGCAAAAATAAAAATAAAGTCGGCCCACAGCACTTTCGGCGGCGGCGCAGCCAACGTGGCTGTATCCGCCAGAAGGCTGGGCCTAAAATCCGCTTGTGTCTGCGCCGTGGGATATGACGACCGGGGGAAGCAGATTATAAAAAATTTAAAGTCGCAAAAAGTGGATGTCCGATATGCCCAAAAAATAAGGGGGAAAATGAGTGGTTTTTCTTTTTTGCTGGTAGGGCCGGAAAACGAACATATTATTTTCCCTTACCGGGCGGCCAATGACGATTTGGAAATCAGCGAAACTTTTTTGCGAAGGCTAAAAACGGAGTGGATTTATATAACTTCATTAACTGGCGATTGGAAACAGAATCTAAGTAATATTTTCCATCACGGCAAAAATTTTAAGCTGGCCTGGAACCCCGGATTCGTGCAGTTGAGCGAAGGGCAGGATTTAATTAGAAAAAATTTAAAGAATGTTCATGTTTTTAACGTCAATAAGGACGAGGCGATTGAACTGGTGGCGAGAGATAAAAAGGTAATGCGCAACCGGCGGGAAAGCAGCGGGTTTTTAAATGATGTGAAAAATTTATTAAAGATCATCAGCGGTTACGGGCCGCGGATTGCTATTATAACCAGCGGGAAGAAAGGCGCTGACGCCTACGATGGCAGTAAATTTTACCATGCGGACATAAAAAAAGAGCAAAAAAAAGTAGACACAACCGGCATCGGTGACGCTTTTGGTTCGTCTACGGTTTGCGGCTTAAAGCTTTATCAGGGAGATATTCAAAGGGCGATAGAGCTGGGCATTAATAATTCAGCTTCGGTAATCGCCGAGCAGGGCGCGCAGAACGGCCTTATTAAGTTATGATTCCTTGATTTTATATCTGTCTCGTGGTAAATTTAGAGAGATGATAAAGCTGGTAAAGCCAGCTTTTTTATTACCTCTTACGAATCACAAATTTATACAAATATACAAATACAATATGAATGTCTATATAGTTATTCCAACCTATAACGAAGAAGGAACGGTCAGAGAAGTGATTAATAGCATTAAAAATGAGGATTTAAACTATAACATTGTAGTTGTTGATGATAATTCTAGTGACAATACTGTGGCGCGTGTTCAAGAAACAGATGCCGCCGTGCTCCGGCATATTATTAACCGCGGGCAGGGAGCGGCTTTGAGAACCGGGACGGAATATGCGATAATGAAAGGAGCGGAGGCGGTAGTGCATTTCGACGCGGACGAGCAATTTCTCGCTTCAGAGATTAAGGAGGTAATCGCGCCGATTATCAATAACCGGGCCGACATGGTTTTTGGTTCCCGGTTTTTGTCAAAGCAATCAAACATTCCCTGGTTTAAAAGAAATGTGATTTTACTCCTGGCCCGCCTGGTTAATCGGTGGTTTTTTAATATTAGACTGTCTGATCCGCAAGCCGGTTTTCGGGCAATGTCGGGTGCGGTTGCCCGGAAAATTAACTGGCGGCAAGACCGGATGGCGCATTGTTCAGAGATTATGCACCAGGCTTTCGCAGAAAAATTGCGGATTGAAGAAGTGCCGATTACAGTTATTTACCGTGATTTCGGCCAAAAATTTTTTGGTGGCCTGAAGATTTTGAAAGAGATGTTTATTGGAGCGTTTACGAAATAAAATATAAATTCGTGATATGTGTCAATCTGTTTAATATTTGTGTTAATCTGTGTATGTAGGGGCATTTATCCAGTACCGTGCCCGAATACCCTGCGGTCTCTGCCGCAGGGATGAAGGGCTATCATCATTCTTGCCGCAGGGTTTAATACCCTGCGGTCAAGGTGCTGGATTTATTACTCAGATTAACACAGATTTATTACGGATACACCCAGAGCACGGATATTAAATTAATATGTTTACCCAACAAATCATCAGCTTGATAATTATCGGATTTTTTATTGTCCGGTTATTCTGGCAGAAAAAGTACAGGGAGATTAATGCCACGGAATTTTCCTTTTGGCTGATTTTTTGGATTCTAGCCGCGCTAGCCATTGTTTTTTTGCGCCAGATTGACATTTTTGTCCGCCGCTTGGGATTTGCCGCGTCCGGCATTGACGTTCTGCTGTATATAGCGGTGGTGATGCTATTTTATTTTATTTTTCGCCTGCGCATCCGGCTGGCTAAAATGGAAAACGACATCACAAAAATTGTTAGGGAGATTGCAGTAGGGAAAAAAGATAAAATATAATCCAAATCCACAAATTTCATCCAAATATTACAAATGTAATAAATAATTTGTGGATTTGGATTATATAAAGAGGCTATGAAAAAAATTGGAATCATCATCGTCAATTATAAAGATTACGCCCAAAAATTTTTAGAAGACTGCGTTAAGAGTTTAAGAGCGCAGAGATGCTCTGATTTTTTATTCAAAATTTACATAATTGATAATTGTTTCACCGACGAATCCATCGCTTATTTGAAGGAAAAAGCGCCGGAAGCCGAAGTAATATTAAGAAGCGACGGCAATTACAGCGCCGCTAACCGGGCGGGGGTAAAGCAGGCGCTTGAGGACGGTTGCAGCCATGTCGTAATCGCGAATATGGATGTGGTTTTTGCCAACCATTGGCTGCGGGAATTACTTGAAACAGCGGATTCTTCTCTGGAGATAGGCATCGCCCAGTCAAAAATTATGCTGTGGTCGGAGAGAGAAAAGATAAACAGCGCAGGGAATGTTTTACACTTCTTAGGTTTTGGATTTACGCGCGGCTATCAAGAAATAGACGAAGGACAATATAATAGTATAGGCGAGATTTCCGGCTATGCTTCCGGCAGTTCATTTATTATTAAGAGGGAAGTGTTGGAAAAAATTGGCAACTATGACGCTGAATATTACATGTACCATGATGATTTGGAAATGGGCTGGCGCGCCAGACTGGCGGGCTACAAAATAACGCTGTCGCCAAATTCCGTAGTTTACCACAAATATGAATTCAGCCGCAGCATTAAAATGCTCTATTATATGGAACGCAACCGTTATATCGCTGTTTTTTCCTTTTATAAATTGCCGACGTTATTATTAGTTTTGCCGCCGCTGTTAGCGATGGATATTGGCATGCTGGGCTATTCCATCGCGAATAAATGGTTTTTAATCAAGTTGAAAGTATATTTATATTTTCTTAATCCTTTTTCCTGGGCGCATATTTATCGGGCGCGCCGAAGCGTAAAAAAATACCGGAAAATTTCCGATCGGGAAATAGCAAAGAATATCAGCGGCAAGGTGGAATTTCAGGAAATAATGAACCCAGTTTTAAAGCGTGTTGTTAATCCGGCGTTTGATTTATATTGGAATATTGTCAGGAAGTTTATTTGGTGGTGAGTATTTTTTAATATTGTCATTTCTACTATTTGTGTCATTCCCGCGCCAGCGGGAATGACAGTATTACGGGAATGACAGAATGAATATGATAAAGTTTATAAAACTATTGCTAATCCTGTCATGGTTGCTGCTTATATTCCTCACTTCTCATATTACTTTTCCGCCCGAGGATCCAAATAGAATCAAGCTGTGGTATGAGTACACCTATGATAAAAGCATGCATTTGATACTGTATGGTTTTTTAGCGTATTTAATCGCTAGTTTTTTAATTGAAAATAAAAAGCTAAAGTGGCAATGGATTTTTTGGGTGGCGGTTTTGTTCTGCTATTTCTACGGCATAACCGATGAGTGGCACCAGGGGTTTGTGGCCGGCCGGGGAGTAAGCTATTATGATTTATGCTTTAACGTCATCGGCGGCATAGGAGGCGCTTCATTATACAAAATATGGCGTACGGACGGCAGTAATCGCGGTTGGTATGCGAGGGAAATGCACGGCAAAACAGTATGATATGCTGATTTTGTCAATATTTTATTAAAATAAGGCTTATGTTATAATAAAAATATGAATATTCAAAATTACTTTAAAACAGCCATAGAAAAAGGAGCGGCTGACCTTCATTTGGTTGGCGGTTCAAAATCAACCCTGCGCATCGGCGAGCAGTTAATTCCGGTTAGCGAAACTCTTTTAGATAATAAAGAACTGCGGGAAGCGGTTTTTACCTTGCTGGACGAGAAGCAAAAAGAGCATTTTTTAAAGAATAAAGAGTTGGATTTCGGCAAAGAAATTTTAGGGCAGAGATTCAGAATAAATTTGCATTTTCAGGAGGGAAAAGTTGGCTTGACCGCCCGGGTTATAGCCAAGGAAGTGCCATCGCCCGATAAATTGGGATTCACGGAAAATTTATACGGCCTGACACATTTGCGCGACGGCCTTATTTTAGTTGTGGGGACGTCGGGCAGCGGCAAGTCTTCTACTTTGGCCGCCATGATAGATATTATTAACGCGGAGCGCAAAGCGCATATTATCACCATTGAAGATCCGATTGAGTTTTTATTCAAGGAAAAGCAAAGCATAATTGAGCAAAGGGAGCTAGGCAACGATACGCGATCTTTTGCCGCCGCCTTAAAATCAGCTTTGCGCCAGGACCCGAACGTGATTATGGTCGGCGAAATGCGGGATAAAGAAACCATATCCGGCGCTTTAACTGCCGCGGAAACCGGGCATCTGGTTTTATCAACGCTGCATACCTCAAACGCCCCGGAGACGATTCAGCGCGTTATTGATTCTTATCCGTCGGACAAAAAAAACCAAATTTTAAACCAGCTGGCCTCTAATTTGCGGGCCGTAATCGCCCAGGAATTATTGCCGGCCAAAGAGGGAGGCCGAGTGGCGGTCAGGGAGATTATGATTAATAATTCCGCCATTTCCAATTTAATAAAGAATAATGATATCGCGCAAATAATATCCACTATCCAGACCAGCGGCGCCGAAGGAATGGTTACCATGAACCAGTCAATCGATAAATTGTTGGTCGCCGGCATCATTGATCAAAAAGTGGCGGAAAACAGAAAGAGGAATTTGGAAACAAAGTCTGTATATTACTAGTGCAAAATAGCGAATTTTAATGCGAACCTACGAGCTATCGAATTACTAAATTGTATGGGGGAGGATAAGATAATTTATGAGAGACTATCGTACGAAATAGTAGGCGCTTGTTTTAAAGTACATAAATTGCTTGGCAGATTCTGCAGGGAAAAACAGTATTATGAATATAGAAAAATGGCAAAACATAGTCGGTATGATAAAGGACCAGTTTAAGGTTGAAGATGAGGGGAAGGAAGAGCTGGATGACGTTCCAAATGGTACGATAGAATTTATTATTTTTCAGGGACCGTTAGGAAAAATGAGGCTGGAATATACGGTTAAACCGGTGGTATTGGATAAAAAGACAATCGGCTCGCGTCGAATCGGTTCCGAAACTACCGTGGAATATATTTATAGCGAAGATGAAATGTCTCAGACCTTTAAAGCCTATAAATGGGATGACGACCGGGATGATTGGGTGGAGATTGAACAAGAAAGGCTGGGGGCGTTTACGGCGTAAAAATCTGAAATTTTCAATGATCAATTTTCATTTAATTTACAATTTTCAATTTCCAAAATGTTTGGACATTGAAAATTAAAATATTGAAAATTGATTGAAAATTGGAAATTGAAAATTATGAGAACAATTATCCAGCGAGTTAAAAAGGCATCTGTAAAAGTGGAGGGTGAAATAATAGGTGAAATAAGGCAGGGATTGTTAGTTTTATTGGCGGTGCATGAAGATGACACGGAAAAAGATATAGAGTGGATGGCAGGCAAGGTCATGAATTTGCGCATCTTTGGAGATGACCAGCAAAAGATAAATAAATCTGTGCAAGATGTAGGCGGTGAAATTCTCGTAGTTTCGCAGTTTACGCTGTACGGGGACTGTAAAAAAGGGAATCGCCCGTCTTTTATTAAGAGCGCCCGGCCGGAAAAAGCGAAAGAGTGTTATGAAAAATTTGTGGCAAAAATAAAAGAGACAGGGGTAAAGACTGAGACTGGAAAATTTCAAGAGCATATGGAGGTGGAATTAGTTAACGACGGGCCGACAACGATTATTATTGAAAGTCAGAAAGTTGAAAGTTTATAAAGTTAAAAGTTATGAAAATTATAGTTGGTTCAACCAATCCGGTTAAAATTGATGCGGTTAGGGAAATTATTAAAGATTTGTATAAATTATAAAAACTATGTTTATTGTTGGAGCTTTTGTGACAATATTTGACGAACAAAAAAGAGTTTTGCTTTGCCACCGGTGCGATTATGATTTATGGAATTTGCCTGGCGGCAGAGTAGAAAGCAGAGAAACGCCGTGGGATGCGGCTAAACGAGAAGTAAAAGAAGAAACAGGTTTGGAAGTTTCTATTGAACGTCTAAGCGGAGTTTATAGCAAGCCGGAAGAAGATGATGTGGTTTTTAATTTTGTCAGTAGAATTATTGGAGGGAAAATTACATTATCTGACGAAGCGGATGAAATTAAATATTTTGACATTAATAATTTGCCGAAAAATACAGTTCCCAAACAAGTGGAACGAATACGGGATGCTTTAGATTGTAAAAGCGAAGTAAGATTAAAAACGCAAACAGGATTGGGCGCTATTGAATTAGTTAAACAAGGAAAATTATAATATTTATTCACTAAGGAGGAATAAATACTGTAAGTTACAAGTCTTAAAACTTAAAGCTTAAAACTTACAACTAAATAAATATATGAACATCATTCCAATCATTGTCGGTGTAGTAGTATTAGCCATCGCCATTCTGCGCCAGATTAACCAGTACGAGCGCGGTGTTTTATTTACTATGGGAAAATTCTCCAACGTGGCCGATCCGGGATGGCGTATTGTCATTCCCGTTTTTCAGTTTATGAAAAAAGTGGATTTGCGTATTAAAGCGGTGGATGTGCCAGACCAGAAAGCGATTACCAAAGATAATATTTCCGTTACTGTGAATGCCGTAATTTATTATAAAGTGGCTGACGCCGAGAAAGCGGTAATTGCAGTAGAGGATTTTCGCTACGCCATGAGCCAGCTGGCCCAGACCACCATGCGAAATATCGTCGGCGAGATCAGTCTCGACGAACTTTTAGCGGAGAGGGAGAAAACATCGGAGAGGATTCGCGATATTGTGGATAAAATTTCCGACGCCTGGGGCATAAAAGTGGAAAACGTAGAATTAAAAGACGTTAGTTTGCCGGCGGATATGGAACGCACGATTGCCAAGCAGGCCGAGGCGGAGCGGGAAAAAAGGGCGGTAATTATTAAGGCCGAAGGCGAGGTCGCGTCCGCCGAAAACATGGCCAAAGCCGCGCGCATACTGGCCGCTTCCGACGGCGCCCTGCATTTGCGCACTTTACAGTCAATTAATGACATCAGTTCCGACCAATCCAATACGGTCGTTTTTGCCGTTCCGCTCGAAGTATTGCGGGCGTTTGAATCTTTTAATAAGCGTAATTCAGAAAAATAAATTTATGAAAAGTAAAAAAGGAGGAATAATTTTTTTCATTATTATCTCAGTTGTTTTTATTTTGCTGGTTTTTATTTATCAAAACAAAGGTGTTATTCAGGATAGGATAGAAGAAAAACCAGCGGTTGATTTGCAAAAAATGGCTGGAGAATATAAAGAAAGCATAAAGTTGATCAAGCCGTTATATGAAGATTTAATCAGCCGGGCAAATGAAAATTTGCAAGATAAGAAGGCAATAAATAATCTAAGATCCAAGCTTTTAGAGCTTAAAATGCCCGCTGAATTCAGGGAAGCGCATGTGGAGTTAGTTTTACTGCTGGACAAGATAGAACAAGGAATTTCAGGCGAAGAGGCGAAAGAAAAATTTAAAGAGATTATCGAGCGGTATGAATGGCTCAATTTTTAATTATTATTTTTCATTTTTACTTTCTCCTTTTTCATTTTTATTATGCTTAATCGTTTTATTCCAATATTTTTATCCCTAATATTTTTTACCGGCTGGGAAACTATTGTTTTTAATCCCCGCTATTTTTTCGCGGCGTTAGCCATAATTGTCGCGGCATTGCTGTTTTTGGCCGTTAAAATAAATAAATTGCGCGTTAAAGACAGGGATTTTTGGCTGCTCTTGACGCCCTGCCTTTTTTTAGTTAGCTTAACAACAGTATTTTTGCTGTTTTTAAACTACAACTGGACTAAGCATCTACTAATAATTTTAACGGCGGCGGCCTGCTATTACTTTTTAAATTATCTTTATAATTTAATCAATCGCATTACCAACTACCGGCCGCTCAGCCTGGAGAGCGCCTCCTCATTTTTTAATGTTGTCAGCTATTTATTTTTAGGCGTCAGCGTCTATGGATTGATTAATCTGCTGAATTTAAGCCTGTGGATATTGGCTTTAGCGGTAATAGCCGTAACCTTTATTTTAACCTATCAATTTTTTTGGATTAACAAAATAGATGAAAACAGCATCTTGTCCGCTTCCATTTTAGTAAGTATTATTATGATTGAATTTTTTTGGGCTCTTTCAATTTTTCCCGTGTCGCATTTTATCAGCGGACTGTCGCTGGCCATTATTTATTATGTTATTATTAATTTATCCTTGCTGCATTTTATTGAAAAATTAAACCGGAAAGCCGTTAGACTCTATCTCGCCGTCGGATTAATCTGCATATTTATAATTTTATTATCGGCCCAATGGCTGTAGTTCAAATAAAATTTTAATAGTTAAAAAGGCCAGAGAACCTTTAATTCGAATCCGTTGTACGGACTTAAATGTACTTGCTAGAATGCGAATGCCGCGAAAAAATTTGATGAATATTTTTAAAATTTCTACCTATGTCTAAAAGGTACAAAATAACAATTTTAATTATATCAATATTATTAAGCCTGCTTGGCGGCATTATCGGCGGCGTTTTAGTCAGGTCTTATTTTGTTAATTCCCCGGTCGGCATTCCCCTGTTCGGAGACATTAACTTGGGCCGGGAGTACCAGCCAGGAAGCGTTATTATCAGCCAGCCGAAAAAAGTTGTCGTTGAACAGGATGACCGCCTTAGAAACGTTATTGATGAAGTTCAAAGGAAGATTGTGGATTTGTATGTAAAAAAGGATACCAGCCAGGCAGAAATTAAATTTAATATAAATAATTATTATTTGCCGAAAGACCGGGCCGGCGAGGGATTAATTTTAACCAATGACGGCTGGATCGTTACGCCGGTTAAAGTCGGCCAGCCGGGAGGCTTTATTGCTGTGGATCATGAAGGAAAAATTATAGACATAGAAGAATCATTTTTTGACAAAGAAAGCGGCTACTATTTCATAAAAGCAGGATCGCGGAATCTGGCGGCCGCGCAATTCGCCGAAGATTCTGATATCTCAGCCGGTCAGATGCTGGTGGCGATCGGGACTGAAGAGGCGCAACTGGCCCATATTGAAAACGCCAGCTATTATAACGGTCCGTTAGTTAAATCAAGCGAGCGTTTTTATCGGTTTATAAAAATAGACAACAGCCTTTTGGAAAAAGGAGATATAATATTTAATTTAAACAGTTCAGTCGTCGGGTTATATTCCGAAAAGGGCCTGATTACTCCGATTAGCCAATTTACGAATCTTTTGCCCGGCCTGTTAAGCGGAAAAAAAATCAGCCGGCCTTTGCTGGGGGCAAGATATATAAATCTTAGCGACTTAATCGGCGAAGAAGAACTCAAAGGGGCGTTAATTTCCAGAGACGTAAATGGCATAGCAACAGTTAAATCCAGCCCGGCCGCCGAGGCTGGGCTGAAGGAAGGTGATATTATTTTAGAGGTTGACGGCTTAAAAATAGAAAAAGACAACACCCTAAGCAAATTTATCCAAGGCTATCAGGCGGGCCAGGAAATAGAATTAAAGGTTATGAGGGGTGGTGAAGAGCAGATAAACATAAAAGTGAAGCTGGGCAGCCAAAGTTAAATTCGGGCATTTTTAATAAAATAAACAGGGCATTGATTCCTGTTTATTTTATTAGCTGGTTTATGGTATAATACAAACAGAGCCTATGAAGATAAAATCCGTTAAAAGTTTATCCGATTTGCGCGGCAAAAAAGTTCTGGTGCGGTGCGATTTTAACGTGGCCATAAAAGGAAAAAAGATTGGGGATGATTTTAAAATTGTGCAAAGCTTGCCAACAATTAGATATTTAACGGCAAAGGGCGCGAAAGTGATAATAATAACGCACTTAGGCAGGCCGCAAGGCAAAAAGGTTGCAAGTTGCAAGTTATCAGTTATCAGTTCTAAGTTAACAAAGTTATTAGGCAAAAGAGTAACTTATGTGGAAGATTGCGCGGGGAAAAGAGCGCGGGACGCCGCGGAAAAAATGAAAGACGGACAGATAGTTTTATTGGAGAATCTGCGGTTTTATAAAGACGAAGAGGAAAATAACAGGGAATTCGCGAAGGGTCTGGCTGAATTGGCCGATATTTATGTTAATGACGCTTTAGCCGCCTCCCATCGGAAGCACGCTTCGGTCTGCGCCGTTCAAGAATTTTTGCCATCTTATGCCGGCTTGCTTTTAGAGAAAGAAGTTTTAAATTTACAGAAAGTGTTACATCCGGTCCGGCCGTTCGTTATAATTATCGGCGGGGCGAAGCTGGAGACCAAGGTGCCGGTAATGAAAAACCTGCGCAAAAAAACCGACGCGGTTTTAATCGGCGGCATGATCACTTATGATTTTTTAGCGGCAAAGAAATGGAGTACGGGTAAGTATAAGGTGGAAAAATCGCAAAAGAGATTAGCAAAAAGATTACTATATCGCAATGTAATTTTACCCCTTGATTTTGTTGTTTCTAATAAAACTAACGGCAGGGGCGTTGTCAGGGTTGTTAACGCCCAAGAATTGCCGAAAAATTTTTGGCAATTTGATATTGGACCGCAAACTATCCGCGAATACGCGCGCCATATTAAGTCAGCTAAAACAATAATTTGGAACGGACCGATGGGAATGTTTGAGTCGGAGCATTTTAAGCACGGAACGCTCGCGGTTGCCCGTTTAGTCGCCGCCGTATCGTCAGGCAGAGCGTTCGGCATCGTCGGCGGCGGCGAAACCGCCACGGCGCTGAAACAGACGAAAATGATTGAATATGTTGATTTCGTTTCAACCAGCGGGGGAGCGATGCTGGAATATTTGGCAGGCAATAAACTTCCCGGATTAAAAAATATTATTAAATAAAATAGCAGAGGCATGGCATTGCCGCGTCTCTGCAGAATACAAATCTATGATTCCAAACAAATACATCACAATTTTTGTGAGCATTTTACTGGTCGTCGCTACCATCTGGGTCGCGGTTTTAACCCGCAACAGCGTCAAGCAATACCGCTATATCGGCCAGTCAGCCGAACAGAAGCATTCAATTAATATTAGCGGCGAGGGCAAAATAGTAGCGGTGCCCGATATTGCTAAAATTCAGCTGGGCATGCAGACGGAAAAAAAGACCGTTGCTTTGGCGCAGAAAGAGAATACGGAAAAAATTAACGCGGTTATAAAAAAATTAAAAGAGGATTTCAAAATTGACGCCAAAGATATTCAAACCATTAATTATAATATTTATCCGCAATATGACTGGTATAGCAATAAGCAGACCCTGCGCGGTTATCAGGTCAATCAGAATATTGACGTTAAAGTGCGCAATTTAGATGATGTCAGCGCCATATTGGAGCTGGCGGGCGCTGAAGGTTTAAATCAGGTCGGCGGGCTGACTTTTGAAGTTGACAATCCGCAGGAATTAAAACAGCAAGCGCGGGAACTGGCGATTGAGCACGCCAAGCAAAAGGCTGAAAGCCTGGCAAAAATCGCCGGAGTAAAACTGGGAAGCATTATTAGTTTTTCCGAATATTCCAATGACGGGTATGGCGGCAGCAATTATTTAATGAAAGAAGCTTACGGCATCGGCGGCGGGGGCGAAACGCCGGCGGTTGAAGCCGGCAGTACGGAAATTATCGTGACAGCGAATGTGGAATATGAGATTTATTAGTTTAAAGTTTAAAAGTTAAAAGGAGGAGGATATATGAGCGAAATTAAAAATATCACCGCTCGCGAAATATTGGATTCGCGCGGTAATCCTACGGTTGAATGCCAAGTGGAGTTGGAAAATGGAATAAAAGCTAAGGCGTCAGTCCCATCCGGCGCGTCCACCGGCGAACATGAGGCGCATGAATTGCGCGATGGCGATGAAAAACGTTACGGCGGACTGGGCGTGCTGAAAGCCGTAAAAAATGTGGAAGAAAAAATTGCGCCGGAACTTGAGGGAACTGATTGTACCAAGCAGGAAGAAATAGACGCGAAGATGATAAAATTGGACGGAACGAAGAACAAAAAAAAGCTGGGAGCGAATGCGATTTTAGCCGTGTCGCTTGCTTGCGCCCGTGCCGCTAGCATTGCCGAAGGTAAAGAGTTATATGAATACATAAATGAGAATTATGAATTAGGAATTAAGAATTACGAATTGCCAATCCCGAGTTTTAACATTTTTAATGGCGGAAGACACGCGGATACCAATTTGGACTTTCAGGAATTTATGATAATGCCGGCACCCCCGCTTAATCTCCCCCTTAGTAAGGGGGAGAAAAAAGAAGGGGTGAGGTCTTTTGCCGAGCAAGTGCGGATGGGCGCGGAAATATTTCATGAATTGGGCCGAGTATTAAAAGAAGCTGGATTTGATACCGATACCGGCAGCGAGGGCGGATACGCGCCGGATATTTATTCGTCCGTGCAGGCAATGGAGTTTATTTTAGCCGCAACGGTGCGCGCCGGTTACCAAGTTGGTCGGGATATCGGGCTGGGAATTGATGTCGGCTCAAGCGAGTTATATGATATTCGCACGCGCAAATATATTTTTAAATTAGACCAGGCAAATTTCGCCAACAGCACTTTAGTTGATTTATATCACGAATGGCTTAAAAAATTTAATGTAATATCAATTGAAGACGGTTTGGCGCAGGACGACTGGGAGGGCTGGGAGGAACTGACGCAGATGCTGGGCAAGGAGATTATGATAGTCGGCGATGATTTGTTTGCCACTAATGTTGAACGCCTGAAAAAAGGAATAAAGAAAAAAGTGGCCAATACGATTTTAATTAAACCGAATCAAGCCGGCACTTTGACGGAAACAATTGAGTGTGTTAAATTAGCAAAAAAGAACGGATATGGCGTCTTCGTTTCCCACCGTAGCGGGGAAACGGCCGATGATTTTATTGCCGACCTGTCGGTGGCCGTGCAGGCTGATTATGTTAAATTTGGTTCGCTTTCGCGCGGCGAGAGAGTATGCAAATATAACAGGATGATGGAAATTGAGAAATTAGTTAATCAGTCTTAATGTACAAAAACTAAATATGGAAAATAAAAAAACAACAAAAGAAATTAAACCATTAATTCTGATAATTTTAGACGGTTGGGGGATTGCTCCGCCCAGTCAGGGCAATGCTGTTACCTTAGCCAAAACTCCGGTAGTCAATAAACTAATTAAAGATTACCCCTATACCGAACTATGCGCGCACGGCAGCTGCGTCGGGCTGCCGGAATACCAGGACGGCAACAGCGAGGCCGGCCATATGAATATAGGGGCGGGCAGAGTCGTTGGCCAGGATGTTATTAGAATTACTAAAGCGGTAAAAGACGGCACTTTTTATAAAAATTCGGCTTTTTTGCAGGCTATTAAACATGCCAAAGAAAACAGATCGCATCTTCATTTAATGGGGTTGTTGTCGAACGGCATGAGCGCCCATAGCGATCCGGAGCATATTATGGCCTTATTGAGATTGGCTAGAAAACATGGAATAAAAAATACTTATCTTCATTTATTTACCGACGGGAGGGATTCGCCTCAATATGCCGCCTTAAAGCTGATACAGAATCTGGAAAAAAAATTATTAAAAAATGAATATATCGCTACCGTTATGGGGCGCTATTACGGCATGGACAGAAAAAAGAATTGGCCGGTCACCGAACAAGCTTATGATGTTTTGACTTGTGAAAAATGCCGCTGGCGAAGCGCGGCGAGCGCTATAGATGCCGTTACCGAAAGCTACAACAGGAAAAATACCGACGAATTTATGGAGCCTTATGTAATATTAAGGAAGGGAAAATCTTTGCCTAGAATTGACAGCAACGACGCGATAATATTTTTTAATCTGCGGTCGGACCGGGCGAGGCAGATTGCCAAGGCTTTTATCCAAAAGAATTTTGAGAAGATGAACCGGGGTTCGTTTAAGCGGAAAAAGCTTTTAGAAAATTTTTCTTTTACGGCGATGACCGATTTCGGCCCTGATTTAGAGAATATCTTAACCGCTTACCCCAGCGTTGATTTATGGAATACCCTTCCCATATTATTGGCTGACAAGCGGCAATTTTACATAGCGGAAACGGAAAAATACGCCCATGTAACTTATTTTTTTAATGGCGGCTATGCGGATCCGGTCGCCGGAGAGCTAAGGTTCCAGGTGGCCTCTCCGGATGTTAAATCATATGACCAAACTCCGGAAATGAGCTCCGGGGAGCTGACAGAGATGTTATTAAGGCATATCAAAGAAGAAACGTTTGATTTTATTACCATTAACTACGCCTGTCCGGACATGATCGGCCATACCGGAAACTTAGCGGCCGGGATAAAAGCGGTGGAGGGGGTCGACAAATATTTAGGGAAAGTTATTAAAGAGGCGGACAAGAAAGGAGTAAATTTAATTATAACGGCGGACCACGGCAATATTGAAGAGATGATTAATTTAAAAACCGGCGAAGTGGATACTGAACACTCCACTAATCCCGTTCCTTTCATACTGTTTGACGGCCGGTTGAGAAAAAAAAAGAAAATATTAAGGGAGAAAGGCATTTTAGGAGATGTGGCGCCGACCGTACTGCGTTTATTAGGCAAGGAACATCCGAAGGAGATGGCCGGGAAGTCGCTCCTAAATTATAAATGAAAATAATTAATATGGATAACAAAAATTTTAAAAGGCCTAAACCGGTCGTTCTTTGCGTATTAGACGGTATCGGAATAGCCCAGTCTTATTCCGGCAACGCCTTTTCCCAGGCTAAACTGCCTAATTTAAATAATTTTATTTCTAAATATCCGATTACGGCCTTAAGCGCGTCGGGAGAGGCGGTTGGTTTGCCATGGGGAGAAATGGGGAACAGCGAGGTGGGACATTTGAATTTAGGCGCCGGACGCATCGTTTATCAGGATTTGCCGCGCATAAACAAGGCAATTAGCGACAACAGCTTTTTTAAAAATAAAGCTTTGCTCGGTGCGGTGCAACATGCGCAAAAAAATAAATCGAGCCTTAATTTTATGGGGCTTTTATCTAACGGCGGGGTCCACGCGGCCATTGAACATATAATCGCCCTGCTGGCTTTGGCCGAGCAGAACAAACTGGAAAAAGTTTATCTGCACTTATTTTTAGACGGGCGGGATATGCCGTATAACAGCGGCCGGCAGATAATTAAAGATATAAAGAACAGAATCGCCGAATATAAAACTGGAGAAATAGCCACTCTTTCCGGGCGATTTTACGCTATGGACCGCGATAATAATTGGGACCGGGTTGAAAAATCCTATTTAGCCATGACCGCGGGAGTCTGCCGGGATAGTTTTGCCAGCGCGGAGGAAGCGATTGATTTTTATTATAATAAAAAAATTTATGACGAGGAATTTTATCCCACGGTTCTGACTAAAGGCGGCAAACCGGTATCCCTGATAAAAGATAAGGATGCCGTGATATTTTTTAATTTTCGCTCCGACCGGGCGCGGCAGATGACCAAAGCTTTTATTTTGCCCGGTTTTAATAAATTTAAGCGTGAAGTTGAATACCGAAATTTGTATTTTGTCACTATGACAGAATACGAAAAAAATTTGCCGGTGGAGGTTGCCTTCCCTCCGGAAGAAATAAAAAATGCCTTAGGGCAGGTAATCGCCGACCAGGGCTTGCGGCAGCTGCGCATCGCGGAAACGGAGAAATACGCCCACGTAACCTATTTTTTTAACGGCGGCCGGGAGGAAGTTTATCGAAAAGAAGACAGGGAAGTCGTTCCTTCTCCCCGTATAGAATCATACGCCGATGAACCGAAAATGTCGGCCCCCGAGGTTACCTCCCGCTTAATCAAGGAGATTAACAAAGACGCTTATGATTTTATTTTAGTAAATTATGCCAACGGCGATATGGTGGGGCATACCGGCAATATTGACGCCACCATAGCCGCTTTAGAATATTTAGATAAAGCGGTAGGCGAGCTGGTTCAGTTAATATTGGCGAAGAACGGGGTAATGCTAATTACGTCCGATCATGGCAACTGCGAGGAGATGTTTAATATGCAAACCGGCTCCATTGATAAAGAGCATACGACCAACCCGGTTCCTCTTGTAATAATCAGCAATGAGCTTGAAGGAAAAAGCCTGAGCGAAGGGGATATTGCCGGTAATGATTTAAGCGTGTTGAATGCTCGCGGCATTCTCGCTGATGTGGCGCCGACCATTCTAAAAATCATGGGTATAGAGAAACCGAGAGAAATGACGGGGAGAACCCTAATATAAAAATACCCGCTGCCGGCAGAAGTTCAAATATCAAATTTTTTAAACCGAGTTGTTTTATGTTTAAATTTTGTTATTTGATATTAAATATCCAATTATACTAATAATCAGTCCAATACTACCGCCCATTGCTACTTGCAAAGGAGTGTGCCCTATTTTTTCTAACAAATGCGGATAGTTTTCATCCAGCAATTCATCTTCTTTCAGATCTTTTACCAAGACATTTAATATTTTTCCGTGCTGGCCGAGATAGCGGCGCAGGCCGATAGCATCGCGGATAACAATAATAGCGAAAATAAGAGCAAAGCCAAACAGCGGGGAAGTCCATCCGATTTGCAGTCCAATGATGGTTGCCAAAGAAATAACGGCGGCTGAATGAGAAGAAGGCATGCCGGAGTAAGCCAGCAGATTTTTAGCATTAAGTTTCAGCTTATTGGCGGAAATCAAAAATTTTATAATTTGGGCGATAACGCCGGCAGTGATGGGCAAAATAATAATGTTTAGCATAAGGTTTAATCTTAATTTTTAAGTATGGATAATTATTTTATAATAGCCATATTTAGCGTCATTCAAGGAATCACTGAATTTTTGCCAATCTCCTCTTCGGGGCACTTAGTGTTACTGCATAATATATTTACGAGCTCAATTACCAATGAGCTCACTTTTGATGTTGTTCTTCATCTTGCCTCCGCCTTTGCCGTAATTTTATTTTTTTGGTCTGATTTAATAAAAATTGCGAAAAATTGGTTTAAAAGTCTGATTAGAGCGAATTTTGAAGCTTCCGAGGCGAAGCTGGGATGGTTTATAATTTTAGCGACGATTCCGGCGGCATTAGCCGGATATTTTTTTGAAGATTTTATCAAAAATTACCTGCGCTCCAATTTAGTGGTGGCGTTAATGCTAATTGTTATCGGCGTGCTTTTTTTGCTGACGGAGAAATATTCCAAACATAAAATTGAGTTAGCCGATTTAACCTGGAGAAGGTCATTACTGATTGGAGCCGCTCAGGCTCTCGCCTTAGTTCCCGGCGCCTCCCGTTCCGGCATTACTATTATAGCAGGCATGGCCGCTGATTTAAAGAGGAAGGCGGCGGTAAAATTTTCTTTCTTGCTGTCAATACCGGTTATTTTGGGGGCGAATATAAAAGAAATCCTCAGCTCGGGGCTGACGATTCCCAATGAAGATATTTTTAGTTTTAGTTTTGGTTTTATTATCGCATGGGTTGTTTCTTATTTTGTAATTAAATATTTTATTGTTTTTGTGAAAAAGTATTCTTTAAATATTTTTGCCTACTACCGGTTTGCCCTTGCGGCAATAATTTTATTTTTATGGCTTGCACAGCAGCTGTAATTTTTTATTGAAACCCGTAAGGTATCCGGCGTAAAAATAAATCAATACCATTGCCAGCATCAGCGACATATATAAAATCATTATTTTGACTGCTGTTAAAAAGTAATAAAGGACAGCAGTTTTATTTTTTATAATATTATTTACTTTGATTTTTTCCGCCGGAGAAAAAACAGGAAGGTATTTTTCGGCGGTTGTGTTATTTAAATAATATTCAGATAGGTTTGAGGCGTTAAAATAGGCCGGGGCGGAGTAGGTATTCGCTTCAATCGCGCCACTGATAGGGGCGGGAACTGATTGTTCCGATGACGCGGTCGGCGACATAAGAATGGCAGGCGCGCCGAACAGTTCCACTGCGATAATTGTTTCTTCGCCAAACCAACTGCCCTTAACGGCCGCTGCGCCGATTTCATTATAATCTTTGTGCAATATATTTTTTTTATGGGTCGGGGAGGCCAGCCAGGCGTTGAAGAGCGGTTCGCTGTCAGTAAAGTTAACCGCTAAATTTTCTCCGACAATTGAATATTGATAGCCGGCGTCTTTTATCCATTGAGAGAATTTTTTGTCGGAAAAATTATGAGAAAATTTCTGCTGCTGTAAAATGTCTTTCGCTTTTGCCAGAGCCGCCTTGGTTAGCAATTCATCCTCCTCCAGTTTAACCAGACCGTATTTGTCGCGCTCTTGGTTGGTGCGTTCAATCAGGTTAGCCGGGGTAATTGCCGAAGCTGAAGCCGCGTCCGGAAAAGGCAAAATAAGCAACAAAAAAATTCCTATTATCCACAGCGATAAGGAATTTTTAAAAATAGAAAAATTTAATTTTTTTGCCGCCATAGCGGCGGCAAACTCTCCTTCTTTGTTAAACATTTGGACTTTTTTTGTTTTTATTTTTGGTGAAAGCATTTTTTTATCTCTCACTGTCTTTAGTATATCATATTTTAAGGCAAAAATCAAGAGGAAAATTTAGTATTATTATGTGCTGAAAAATTTATATATAAGATTAATATCAAAATGACAATTGACTTAGTTATGAAAAATAGTAATATACCTATAGCAAAAAAATAAAATAGATATGGACGGAAAGGAGGTGAATGAATCATGACAGCGTTTTTTCCATTTGGATTGATACTATGGCTAATTGTCTTTGGTTTTGTTTATTTTCATTCTCAGTCGCCCTTTTATCTATTGAAAGGGAGATGGAGTTATCGGATTGTTCGTTTTTTTATCGCTCCTCCAGTTGTCATTATCTCCTTTGTTTTAATTTGGGTTTGCGGTATGATGATGTTTTCAATATTAGCAGAACCATTCGACCCAAACTGGATTAATAACCTTTATTGATATTTTTTTTCTCAGTAAATAAGGATGTGCCTAGACATCCTTTTTCTTTTTGGAACTGATTGGACCAAGGTGGTTATCCTTGAAATAAAATTACTACAATGATACACTGACTTTGCAACTTATGGCTTACGATTTATAATCTGCCTGCCGACAGGCAGGCTTACAACTGAAATATGAAGTTAGTAATTTTTGCCGGCGGCATCGGAACCAGGCTCTGGCCGCTGTCGCGGGAAAATTCGCCGAAACAATTTGATAAAATTTTTTCCGGTCGCTCGACTTTGGAACTGGCGGTTGATCGCGTGAAGAATACTTTCGGTATAGATAATATTTTTATCCAGACCATTTCTAATTTTAAAAAGATTGTCCGGGAACAAATTCCTGATCTGCCGGAAGAGAATATTATTATTGAATCGTCCCGGCGTAATTTAGGTCCGGCCGTCTGCCTGGCCAGTTTGGAACTGCAAAAAAGAGGTTACGGCGGGCCAATGGCGATTCTCTGGGCCGACCAATTAATGGATGATACAGTGGAATTCGTGCGCGCTTTAAAAGCCGGAGAGGAGCTAATCAATCAGGAGCCAAAACGTTTTGTGTTTCTGGGAGAGCGCCCCCGCTTCGCCAACAATAATCTTGGCTGGATTACTGTCGGAGAAAGAACCGGTTTGATCAACGACATGGATTATTTTGCTTTCCAAGGTTGGAAATACAAACCAACAGCCGAAGAGTGTGAACGTTTATTTAGGTCGGGGGCCTCCTGTTGGAACCCGGGATATTTTATCACATCAATCAGCTGGTTGCTTGAACAATATAAAAAGCTTGCTCCGGAAATTTATCGGCATGTATCCGCCGGAGAATACGGGCAGGCGGAAGCGATTCACTTTGACAGCGCCGTTATTGAAAAAGTAGACCTGTTAAATGCGGTAGTGATAAAGACAAATATGGGCTGGAGCGATCCCGGCACGCTCTACGCTTTAAAAGAGGCGCTGGAAGAAAGCAGAGAGGCGAATGTTATTCAAGGCAACGTTTCCGCCCTTAACACCAGCGACAGTTTGATTTATAATTTAGAAAAAGAAAAACTGGTGGCTGTTCTCGGGCTGAAAGAGATGGTAGTGGTCAATACCCCTGACGCCTTGATTGTCGTGCCAAAAGACGAGGTGGTGCATATTACCGAGCTGGTAAATAAAATGAAAGAAGAAAGAAAAGATAAATATTTATAATATCATTGCTTCGCCTGACTCGCCGGCAGGCGGACTCGCAATGACATAAAAATATGTTGCAAAAATTAACGACTTCAATGGGAATAATTTTATCTCTCATAATATTAATCGGCGCGACCGTCTATATTTCTTTTTGGCGCGGCATCAACCAGCCGGCGCGGGCAGAGGGCGGGGAGGTTAATTTTATAGTAAAAGAAGGCGAGAGCGTTGCTCTGATAAGCGATCGGTTGGCAATGGAAGGCTTAATATCAAAATCTTTTTATTTTGACTGGTACGCGACATTTAAAAGAATTGACAAGAAGATCCAGGCCGGCAAATATATTTTAAACAAAAACATGAATATAAAGGAGATAGCCAGAAAACTCTCCGCCGGCGATGTTACCAATCAGGAGAAGACAATAAAAATTATTGAGGGCTGGGATATTAATGATATCGCCGAATATTTGGAACAGAAGCATGGGTTCAGCGCCAAGGATTTCATTAAACTCACCCAGCCGGGCGCGGGGACTTGTTTCGCCAAAGATATTTGCCGTTTTTCCCAGACGGATTCGCTGCCGGCGGACGCGGATTTGGAAGGCTACCTCTTTCCAGATACTTACCGCGTTTATAATGACGCGAGCGTTGAGGATGTTATTGCCAAGATGCTTAGTAATTTTGACGAAAAAATTACTCCGGAGATGCGGGAGGATATTGCCATCCAGGGAAAAACCTTGCATAAAATTATTATTATGGCCTCGCTAATTGAAAAAGAAGTGCGGAAGGTTGAAGATATGAAAGTAGTATCCGGAATATTTTGGAACAGGATAGAAAGGGGCCAGCCTCTGGAATCCTGCGCGACACTGGCATATGTGCTGGGCGAAAATAAGCCGCAATACAGCATCGAGGACACAAAAATTGATTCACCGTATAATACTTATCAGAACTATGGCTTGCCGCCCGGTCCGATTTCCAATCCGGGTTTAAATGCCATTCAAGCCGCTATTTATCCGGCAAAAACCGATTATTTATATTTTCTTAATGAACTGGAAAGCGGCGAAACTCACTTCGCGAAAACATTTGAGGAGCATAGTGAAAATAAAAGACTTTATTTGAAATAGTCATAAGACACAAGCCGCAGGTGTAAAATTAATTTCAAATTCCAAAGCATTTTAATTTTGAATTTAAATATTTGAATTTATTTATAATAATTTATGACTTACATAATCTCGCTCGGCGGATCTTTAATCGCGCCATCAGCTGGAATTGACTGGAAATATTTAAAAAAATTCCGCGGTTTGATAATGGAGCAGATCCAAAAAGGCAATAAGTTTATTTTAGTCGCTGGCGGCGGCGCTATCTGCCGCGAATATCAGCGGGCGGCGGAGAAAGTCGTTATTTTAAGCGACGAAGACAAAGACTGGCTGGGCATCCACTCCACCCGGCTTAACGCCCATCTGTTGCGGACTATTTTTTTTGATGTGGCGCGTCCGGAGATAATTACCAATCCGGCAAAAAAAATAAGGGCGCAGGAGGCGATTATAGTAGCGGCCGGATGGAAACCGGGGCGGTCGACGGATTATGATGCGGTGATACTCGCTAAGCGGTATAAAGCCAAGGCAGTAATAAATTTGTCTAATATAAACTGCGTTTATGATAAGGACCCGAAAGAATATAAAAATGCGAGAAAAATTGAAAAAATAAACTGGGCGGATTTTAGGAAAATAGTGGGGAATAAGTGGATTCCGGGGCTGAACAGGCCCTTTGACCCCATTGCCTCGCAACTGGCGGAAAAATTAAAGCTGCAGGTTGTCATTATGAACGGCAAAAAATTAGGCAATTTTGAAAAGTGTTTAGATAGTAAAAAATTTCAAGGAACAGTTATAAAATAATATAAAATTGCTAAAATTAAAAGGGAACCGCCATGAATTTGACATATTTTATAATTATGTTAATATATACGTAATTCCACAGACAGCGGGCGGCTTAACCGGCGTGAGACCTGCAGAGGAAGAAATATTATAAATTATAGGTTATAGTTAAAAAATGACTAATAACCCATAATTTATGGCAAAAGCGGTCTGTGGAAATACCACGGCTTTTTTTATTTCATATTTAATATTTCAAGATATTTACTAATTGTTAGTTGTCGATTGTCAACTGCCAATTTTTTAAAAGTATGGCGATTAATAAGCAAAAAAAACAAGAAATTATTAAAAATTTGCAAGATAAAATCAGCCGGGCAAAATCCGTAGTTTTTGCCAAATATTTCGGCATCGGCGCCAATGAGATTAATAACCTGCGCAATAAAGTCAGGGAGTCTGGCGGCGAATATGTGGTGGCAAAAAAGACATTGCTGGATGTCGCTTTCAGCAAGAGTAAAATTGATGGTATAAAAATAAGGGAGATAGAGGGGGAAATAGCGACTGTATTCGGGTATGAAGATGAAGTGGCGCCGGCTAAAATTTTAGATGAATTTAAAAAAAGCCATGAAAGCGTAGAGCTGATGGGCGGCGTTCTGGAAGACAGGTTTATCGACGCTGAGAAAGTAAAAGCGCTGGCTAAATTGCCTTCCAAGCCGGAATTATACGCCAAAATAGTTGGTTCGCTTAACGCCCCGATTTCCGGTTTTGTTAATGTGCTGGCCGGAAATCTGCGCGGATTAGTAACCGTGCTGAAGGCTATCGGAGACAAAAAATAGTTTTTGTATAAATTTTAGTAAATTAATAAAATAATAAATTAAATTTATGACAGAAGAAAAGAAAGAAGAAACTGCAACTGAGGAAAAAAGCGCAGTAGTTCCAGAAAAATTTAAATCTCTGGTTGAAGAGATTGAAAAAATGTCCGTTTTGGATTTAGCTGAATTAGTTAAAATCCTGGAAGACAAATTCGGCGTATCAGCCGCGGCTCCAGCCATGATGATGAGCGCTATGCCTGGCGCGGTCGGACAGGTCGCCGCCGAAGAGAAAACTGAGTTTAATGTTGAATTAACCGCCGTCGGCGGCAACAAAATCGCGGTCATTAAAGTGGTAAAAGAAATTACCGGTTTGGGCTTAAAAGAAGCCAAGGATTTAGTTGACGGCGCCCCCAAAATAATAAAAGAAAGCGTAAAGAAAGAAGAAGCGGAAGCGATGAAGAAAAAAATTGAAGATGCCGGAGGACAAGTGACTTTGAAGTAAGAAACACAAAATAAATAAAATATAGGGGCAGCGCAATGCACTGCCCCTATATTTTATTTCAAATGTTTTATTTCTATTTCATAAATAGAGGCGCCGCTTAATATTATAATTTTCTTTTCCTCTTCTATTACGGCGAAGTCGCGCCAGTCGCTTAATCCCTCAATTCGGTACTGCATAATAAATTTTCCATTTTTGTCAAATACCAATAAACGCTTTCCCGCCGGCTCTAATATGTAAATATACCCATTTTCATTTTCGCCGGTCATTTTAAACTTAGCAGGAGCGGTTAAAGGCGGATTAACCGGAGCGAATTCAAATTCGTTGGAATAGCCGGAAAGCATCTTTAATATCCGGCCGTCATTCAACAGGGCGTATATATATCCGTCAATGGTAAAACTGACGGCATTTTTTATGTCCAGATCTTCTTTAATCCAGGCGTCCCGCGATTGGTAGTCGCGCGCGTAGCGGAAAATATTATTTCTGGCCGCTGACATTACATACAGCCGTCCGTTGTAAAAGGCAATGTCGGTTATTTCACCAGGGTTTTCGGTTATCGCGCTATTGATCTCGGAAATATTTAGGTCTTTGTCAACAATCAGCCCGCCCGAGGCGGAGATGAAAACAGCTTTACCGTCGCTTGATTTCGCGCCGTAGCTTATGTTTTTAGCATCCTTGTTTAATAGTCCGGCTGTATTATCGGCCAAGTTAAATTGGTAAAGGGATTTATTGTCAGCGTCGGAGGCGATAATATCCCGGCCTAAGGGAATAATCAACCGGGGGTTGGCCGCCGAGTTAAGCTGGGAAAAATTAGCCAGTTCCTTGGGATTTTTTATATCAACCACATGGCTTATTTTATCCGTTTGCTCTCTGTTAACGGCGGTGAAATTATCAATTAAATTCTGGTCAATTTTTTTAAAGTTTTTAAGCTGATCAATAATCCCGCTGGTTTCAACGATAAGCTCCTGAGCCTTGACTTCATTATTATAAAGCAGGCTGGCTTCAATTTGATTCTGTTTTTGCTTAACAAGCTGAATCAGCTCTTCATAGCTTTGCTGTTCGGCCTGCTGGGTTTTATTGCGGGTAACCTGGATAATGCCGTAAGCAAACAGGCCGGAGCAGACAACAAAAGTCATTAGCCAGACTTTGCTGATGGCGGAAAGATTAATAAACCAATGGAAACTTTTCAGCGCTGATGTTTTTACCGCCAGCCAGATATTTTTTACTGCCCGGAAAGATTTAAGAGATAACTCTTTCGGATGCGACAAAAGGCGGGTAAAGTAAATAATGATATTAAAGGCATAGGTAAAAAAATTTTTTCCATGGTAGCGCAAGCGTGTTAGGAAATTAAGGCGGTGTTTTTTAACCAGAAAGATTTTATCCCTGATGGCGGTAGTAATTTTTTTCTCCCGCGAGCCGGTTATTTTAGCGCCGATTTTTTTAAGGGCCGCCAGGTAGCGATTAGCGCTGATAATTCCCACCGGCGACAGGTATTTTTCCGTTTCATTTTCCGTTTCATTCATTAATTCCAGCGAGTTGCTGGCAGTTACATTTACCTGCATCCTGGGGATTGAACGTTTAACATGGGGAGTGGTGGAGTTTTTTATAATAATGGCCAAAAAAGTCACATAGCTGTTGATTTTATGCAGCTGGCCTTTTAAATATTCAATAGCGCTTGTCGGCGGAAGGGTAGTGATAATTTTTGTTAAATGCCGGTTGTTGATATACTCCGGCAGTATTTCATTCGCGAACACGAGATATCCTTCGGACGGAATTTTCCCTTCGGTAATGTTGGAAAATATTTTATTAAGCTGGATTTTCGCCGGCCCTTCCTGGTCGTTAATAGCTGTGATTTTATATATTTTTTTGTCTTCCTCTTCTTCTGTTTTGTCATGATAAATCAGCATCGCCTTTATTTTTCCGGCCGAACTGAAGACCAGGTCGTTTTTATACACCACCCCCACTATAATGTTAAGCAGTTTAGGGTCTATTTTTACCTTTTCTTTTTTTAAAAAAGCTTCAAACTCCGCGTTGGTTTTGGCCAGCGCGGTTTCAAATATTTCTCCGATTCTGATTGTTCCCATTTTTTCCCGCAAGCTTATTTTTTCATTATGGTAATAGTGAGCCGGCAGGGCGGAGATGAAAAAATTTATTATTTTCAAGGCGATCGGTTTTTTGTTTTCTATTTCGGCGATAAAAAACAATTTGCCCAGGAGAGCCTCTTGGTCGATTTGGGGATTGCTGATGAATATGTCGGCCGTGCTGGACGACTTCCCGGAAGCGGGAGACAGGATTAAACGCGATATTTTGTAATACATGGGGATAGGTTATATTTGCGCTAAACTATATAAATATATTATAATATAAAAGCAGTGGTTAGTACAATCAGTTCTGTGTTGATATGTGGCTGATAAGGAGAGTGGAACTGTTGATTCCATAGTTTATATTACAATATTACGATAAATAAATATAAAATATGCTGACAAAACTTTTTTCATCTCAAGTGAGGGTTAAAATATTAAAATTTTTAATAATGCACAGCGAACAGAGCTTTAGCGCCGGAGAAATTGCCGGCGGAACCGGCTCCGCTATCCGCAGCGTAAATAAGGAAATCGACAAGCTCCTAGAGGCGGGAGCGGTGATTGAAGAGCTGCAGACCATCCAAGTCAATAAAAAAGCCGTCAAGGTAAAACATTACCGCGTCAATAATAACTTTGTAATTTTTGACGAAGTAAAAAATCTTTTCATTAAAATGCAGACGCTGGATTCAGACGATTTCCGCGAAAAGATGAAAAAGAGCGGCAAGATTAATTATGTTGTTTTAACGGGCAACTTCGTCGGCAGCAAGGAATCCGCGATAGACTTGCTTATTGTCGGCGGCATCAGCCATAAAAATTGTGAAGGAATAGTCAAGAGTTTTGAAAAAAAGATCGGCTGGGAAATAAACTGGACGCTGATGGACCTGCCGGAATACGACTACCGGCAAAAGATTGGCGACATGTTTCTCTATGAATTAATGAAAAGCCGGAAGATAGAGTTAATCAGTAAATTCGTTTGATTACTACAAATTACAAATTAAGTACAAATATACAAATAATTTTTTATGTTGCTTTATCAAAAGGAGGGTGTTGAGGTTATTTACCCAAGACTAAGCTATAAAATTGTTGGAATATTATTTGATGTATTTAATGAGTTGGGCTACGGTTATCAGGAAAAATTTTATGAGCGGGCGACAGAAAAATATTTAATAAAAAGAAATATAAATTATCAAAAACAAAAGGGGCATAAAGTTTATATAAATAGGGAATTTATCGGTATATATTATTTAGACTTTTTGATAGATGATAAGATTATTTTAGAGCTGAAGAAAGGCAATTATTTTCCTAAGCAAAATATAGATCAAGTTAATGCTTATTTGCATGCCACCGGTTTAAAATTAGGGATACTGGCAAATTTTACCTCTACCGGAGTTAAATATAAACGTTTATTAAATATTAAATAGATTATAAAATTGCAGATTTGTATATTTGTATACAATTTGTAATTTGTAGTGATAATTATATGAAAAATCAACAAGAAGTTATCCAGCAAATCGCCGATCAAATAATCGCCGCCGCGGGAGCCGATAAGATGCCGGAGGGGGCGAAAGCGGCTTTCCGGGAAAATCTGGAGGCGCAGATTATGCGGCGACTGGGCTTGATTATTATCAAAAATTTAGACGAGGAAGGCTTAAAAGCTTATGAAAAACTAACTGAAGCCGCTCCGGTTCCCTCCGTCGGCGAGATGCAGAGCTTTCTTGAGCAGTATCTTCCGGATTATGAGGAAAAAGTAAAAGCGGGTATGGATGAATTTATGGCGGAAATCGCCGGGCATCTTAATAAAAAGAGTTAAGTTATTTTATGTTAGAGCCAAAAATGCCACAATCACCTAGCCATGACGACGATGAAGGCAAACAGAAAGAAATAAAAGAGGCTGAAGAAGCTTTGGATCAAAATGAAATAGACCAAATTTTAAACCAGCAGCCTTTTGTGGAGCAAGACCAATGGCGGCCGTCGGCGGGAGATGTAAAAGATGCCGCTGCTGGCAATGAATCCAGCGAAAATTCGGTAGAGGGCGAGGAAGTCCCTGCTCCGGAAGATAAAGACGCTCCAGAGGAAGAAAAAAATGGAGGAAGCGAGACGGAATTTTCAAGGGAAGAAGATGAAGAAGCTAAGCAAATATTAAATAAAATAGCCTTGGAAGCGGGGATTTTTTATGTTAATAAAACCCCTATTACGCAAAAATGGATAGATGAAAAAATAGAAGAATTAGCAGAGTTGCCGGTTGATATAGATTTTTTTATAGAAGATTTAATAAATAATGAAATGAGCATTAATTATGATAAATATATTATAAAAGAAGGAGCGAAAGAAACAGTTGATGAACACGCAGACGCTAAAAATTTAGAAGAAAAAATTTCCAGCGGAGAAACAGATGAAGAAACAGCGAAGGAAACCCCAACTGATGACGAAAATAAAGATGAAGAGGAGACAGAGGAAAATAGAGAGAATGAAGATAAGGGAAAGGGAAAGAAAATGCGGCAAGACATTAACGACCTGCGCGCTATTTTAAATACTGCGATTCTTGAGAGTAATAAAGACAAACTGGCGGAAAGTATTAAAGAAAGGACGGGAGAGATTGCTAAATTAGTGGAAGCGGAGAATATTGAAAATAACGGAGAGTTAAAAAATTTGATTGAGGAATTATTAAAAGTTTTATCGGGAGAAGACGAAAAAAAGACAGATAATATAAATAAGAAAATTTCAGAGATAACCGGATTATCGGCAGATGAGATTACGGAAATTTACCAAATTCAGGAAGAGGTAATCGCGAGAGAAGCGGAGGGCAAAGTAAATAAAGGGAAATTTTGGAAAGGGCTGGCGAGCACCGCCGGCTATATTGGCGCGGCCGGTTTAATCGGGTTTGCCAGCGGAGGCATGGGATTAATCGCGGCCGGAACGGCGAAAATAGGCTTTGCCGGCTTAGCCGGATTTAGGATTGCCGAGCGTTCATACCGGGGAAAAAAGCACGCCCAGAAGGTAGAGCAGGAGATTAATAATATAAAAAAATCAATTCAAGAAAATGAAGCAAGAAAAAAAAGCCTGTTGGCGAATTTTTCCGGAGAAATGGCTACGAGAATCCAGGGAATGATAAATAAATTAGGCGAGAAAGAGGCGCCGGATGATACTGGTGATGAAAAAGAAACAAATGGCGCAAGATTTACCAGCGCTTACGAATATATTAATAGCAACTCAAACTTTGAGAAGTATAACGAAGAAGAAAAAACATCTTTGTTGAGGGCGATAGACGCGTTAATTGCGGTTGATTATAGCAATAACAAAGTAGAAAAGGAAGTAGTGGAGAAAAATTCAAGCTGGTTTGGCCGGGCGCTGAAAAAGGTTGACGATTTTCTTACTAGCGACAAGACGTTCTTCAATCGGATGTTAAAGGGCGGAAATACCGCCGGGCAGGAGTTTAAAACCGCCTCTATTTTCGCGGCCGCTGGCATCGCGGCCCGGGAAGTCCCGGTAATCGGCGAGATTCTGCGCGGTTATGGCGGAATGAAGCTGGGCGAGATGGGAGCTTCTTTTTATAGCCGGAGAAAGGATGAAATTGTATCTGCCGAAGATATAAAAAAAATGCGGGAAGATCTTGCGGTACCAAAAGAAGAAGAAGACGACGAATTAACGGAATTAACAAAAGATTTTGACGCGGTAGAGAGCGCGGAACTTAATAGTTTAGTAAATAAAGCCAGGGCGCAGCTGCTTGACGCTAATTTTAGAAAGAATTTTCCTGATGAATATAATAAATTAAGGGTTGTTATTGATAAAATTGAGCAGGAAAAAATTATAGAGGCAGTTAATGAAACGAAAGCAAAAGAAGAATTTATAGAAGAGGACTGGACAGAAGAGAGTGAAATTTTTAAAGATATAAACAGTTATTTGCAAGAAAGAGACAGAGATGTACAAGCAGAGCTGGATAAGCGTTTAAGAAAAGAAAGAAATAAAACAGCCGCCGCGCATTTAGGGCGCGTTGCCGGTATGGCCGCGGGCGTTCTATCAGATGATTTGGTCCGGGGTTTGGCGGATATGCTGGAACATAAAGAAACAGCTGGCATCGGCGCAGCGGGACATGAATCTGTTTCAAATGGACAAGGATCTAACGCAGGAGAACAATCGCTGGACGTTTCGCCTGACACTCCAGAATCGCCGCAGCCACCGGTTGAACCGCCTGCCCCGGATATTTTGCCTGAAAATAAAGGCGGTTTGGAACATCCGGAACACGAAGTCAGTAAAATCCACCGCGCGCTTTGGTATGACAATGATGATCCGAGCAAGCCGGTGGGAAATGAAAAGCGGTTTTTGCCCGGCGGAGTGCAACGGACTGGTTTTGATAAAGAAGGGGACATTATTTTTGATATAAGTAAAATGACTCCTGACGGTTCGGCGCACGGCGGGAATAATATTAATGTCCCTTATTTATTAAAACAAGACGGAAACGGGGACAGATTATGCGATAAATTGCGCCTGCTTATTACCGTGGATGGAGACAGGGACAGCGAGGTAATAGAGGTTCCGGTTGATACTGACGGAAAAATTACTATTCCCGCAGGTAGCGATCTGGCGGAAAAGCTTTTTGCCAAAGGGCCTAACGGGCAGGCGGTTTTTAAGGGCGCGTTTTTAGAGATTGCGAAAGTAAATGAGGGAAAAGACGGAGCGCGGAATGTTGAAATTATTGCCACGCATGTAGGAAATAAAACCATTAATGAAGAAACTATAAAGAGCTTATTGCAGCCGAAAGTTGAAGAAGAAAGTACGCCCTCCTCCGCTGAAGCTACGGAGGGTGAAAAGTCTGCCCGTCCCGCTTCACAGAGCGAGGCCGGGGAAGTACGAATTAACGAAGATAGCGGTCAACAGGAGAAGGTTGCAAAGGGAGGCGGCGCGGCAGAAAGCAAGGTTGAAATCAGCGGAAAAAACGCGAGAGTTAACGGCGTGGAGTTTGAACCTAAAGATTTAGGCTTATTAAGGATTAATGAAAGCGTGCATATCAATAATGTATCCAGCCAGATTGCCGGCCAGTTTAAAAACGGAGAACAATTATTCCAAGTAGAAAATAACGGGCAGGTCAGCTACGCCCTGGGAACAGTTGATGATGGTGAATTTAAAGTAATTCAGCCCGATTTTATCGGCACGGGAAATGCGGAAGCTGTGCTGGACGCGGACAACAAAATTAATGTCGAATCGGGAACATGGGGCGCGAAAGTGGAGTCATATGAAGCCGAATTGGATCAGATGAAGAGCTATTTGTCTGGCGCGGATGTAAAAGACCCGTTTCAATTTATGAAACAGGCGGGCTTTGATAATTATGATTTTGGCCGTTTGGAAACATTAATAAGAAACGGGATAACTAACCCGGCAGACGCGCATACTGCCTTGGAAATTGCCCAAAGCAGCGGAGCGAAGTTAAACCAGATAGCGGAGCATTATTATATCGCCTCGCCGGTGGCGAAAAAATTGGGCGAAGATAATTCCGGCCTGATAAAAAATTTCATTGATTTTTTGCCCAAAGAAAAGAAGCATGAGATTGTAATAAATGAATTCTTTGCTAAAAATAATATAGATTACGCGGATAAAGTCGCCTGCAACGCGAGCAGCTCGGGAACAAAAATGGAAGTAGTTACCTATAATTTTCTGGATGACAGCGGAAAAACAAATGCTTTTGTGCGGATAATGCCGGATAAAATTGAGATATCAGGAGACGGAGACGTGGTGGACGGCAATGACCATCCAATTGGTGATTTGGGGAAAATTTTAGCAGATCCGAGAGGATATTTGGAAAAGCATGAGGCTGGAATTTCTTTGGCTGAAAGCGCGGCGGCTCCGGAAACAAACTCTATCGGATTAAATTCGGGCGATATTTTAAGATACCCCGCCGCCGGGGGCCCGGTCATAAAAATAGGAGAGGCAGGCCCGGATGGAAAAATAAACTGTGTTTTTCAATTTGGCAGGAAGGAAATAAACACGGAATTAGTCCCCAAGGGAGAAAATATATATGAATATAAAGGCGAGGATGGCAGTATAGAGGCGTTAAAATTGGAGCCAGGCAAAAAATTCAGTTTTATTAACGATTATAAAGGGGCTGGCGGGCAGACAAACGAGTCTAAACAATTAGTGGATAATACGATAGCGGATATTAACAGCAATAATTTTAATAACCAGCTTACCGAAGCGCAGAAAAATCAGCTTGCCGCGGAATTGCCGGAAATGGGAAAAGAGATGTTCGGCGGCGTGATAGATAATAGTAGTTCGCGGCAGTCCGCTTTAATGCGTTTAATGATTAATCCGAATAATACCGACGCGCGCGAGGATTTATTATATGAGCAAAGCGGCGATACCGTATTATCCCGCCTAGATGCTGTTAAGGATGTCGCGGTAAATAAAGAAAGCGGTCGGCGTCTGGTTGATATTGTTTACCAGTTAAAGGGCGGGAAAGAAGAGCATCTTTATATCGGCGCGGGAAAAATCGGCAACAGCCTTAACAGCTTAGAAAATTACTCTATGGAAAATTTAGATAAGTATTTAAAAGACATTCCGGCACGAATTAAACAATAATGTTATTTCCACCATCGTTTGTTACTTTTCTAAAACCTTGTCTATTATAAGGTGTAGTACAGAGATGACAAAAAAGCAGAGGCGAAATAAGTTAAGCTGGGTTTTAAAACCCAGCTTAACTTATAGAAACTTAACTTGCAGAAATAAAAAAAGACCCCTTACCGCCAGCGCATTGCTTTTGGTAAGGGGTTTTATGTTCGTGTTTTGTCATCTTGAGGAGCGAAGCGACGAAAGATCTATAATAGATTTTTATCTTTTGCGCTCCTTTTGGACCTTAAATCTTCGCGAGCTTTAACATCAGCTCGCTCGGCTTCAGAAACCGGATGAACACGTATCCGGCTCTCTGGTCCTCGGGGGAAACTTCATCATACTTTAATCCCCCGATTCCGATTTGCGAGGCTTTTTGCCTCGCAGAGTCGCCGAGTTTCAAAACCCTGCCAATCGCCCAGGAGCGTTCATTGCTTAGTTCCTGGTTTCGGGAAGAAATCCCTGTATCGGCATCGGCGCCTGCCCAAATGGCGACGACTTCAACTTCGCCAGCCGCTCGCGCTTCGTTAATCAGCGCGATTTTTTTGGCCATTCCGATTTTTACAACCGACTGGCCAATGGCGAAATTTCCGACGTGGACTGTGTCCATGTTGTCGGCGCCGAAGCGGGCGAGCACCCGGGTTTCAACCAACATACGTGATAGCTTGTTGGTTGTTTCCCGGACTGCCGTTGTTTCACCGCGGATTCCGGCCAAAGTTTTTTCGAAGTCGTCCTGACGTTTTTTCACGTCAGCGACTGAATCCGAAAGAACCTTTTGGCCGTCGGTGAGATCGGTTACGCGGTCTTTCACATCCTCAACCGCGAGAAGTCGCTCGCCGACTTTGTCAATCCTGCCGTTCTGCGCCTCTATCGCCTCGGTCGCGGAGGCGATGTTGTCGGCGATTTTATCCAATTGTTTTTGAATCGCCGGCGGGATGGCGGTTTCCCGTTTTTGCAAAAAAATCCAACTGCCTATGAGAATCAGCGCACAAGCAGTTACAATTATTGCGTGATACCACCACGGGAAATGTTTTCGTGGAGTGGGGTTAGTTTCCTCTTCCTCTTCTTCGTCGTCGAGGTCGAGGTGGTCTAGTTCGTCTCCGGTTTCGGATTTTCCCTCATCGTCTAGGTCGAGGTTGGTTTCGGCGGATTCGTTTTCGCTGGGTTCGTCGCCGAGACCGTCGATATCCAGATCGTCGAGGTCGAGATCTTCGTCGACAGGTTCCGGTTCGGGGGTGGTATCGTCGACGACTTCCGGTTCGGATCGGTCAATATCCGGACCGTCGATATCCTGATCTTCTTGGTTGATCATCGTGTCTGCCATAACAAATCTCCTTTTTTCCCGCATCTGTTTTCAGTGCGGGGAATTGGCCTTTAAAAAAAATTCTAAACCTTTACTTTAGAGTTCATCTTCTGCTATTGCAGGTAATCCTACCACCTAGGCCAGCTCCAGGCTTTATCCCGGGCCCCGGCCGCGCTGATTCTAAAGTTAGGTTAATCTTTTATATATATACACACAGAGCGTAAAAGGTTTGAACTTTTAGCTCTGAATTATTGTAAAGATCGCAGTCAACCATTTTTATGATTGATACATTAGTATAGCATACTTTTTATATTATTTAATTTACCCCGTCCGCTTGCGGCGGGGAACCGCTTAAGGGGGTGTGGGGGATATCCCCCACAAGTGCCGCTCCAGCGGCACAAATATTTAGTATGATATACTAAGAATGTATGACTAAATGCTCAATAGCCGCACATTCTCGGTATATCATTCAGTATCACTTCGTCTGGATTGTGAAATATCGGCACAATATACTGGAAGGTGAAAAAATTAAACAAAAAATCAGTGAGATAATCGGAGGTATTTGTGAAAGATATGGATTTAAACTAATCCAATTAGGTACCGACGGCAACCATATTCATGTGTTTGTATCCGCGCCACCCCGGTTTTCTCCTTCGGAAATCGTTACGATTATCAAAAGTATTTCAGCGCGCCAGATGTTCAAAGAGTTTCCTGAGATAAAAAGGATGCTATGGGGAGGTGAATTTTGGGGAGACGGTTTCTATGTCGGTACGGTTGGAGATGGAACAACGACGGAAATAATCAAAAAATATATAATGAATCAAGGAAAAGAAACCGAGCACAAAGATTTTAAACAATTACAACTTTTTTAATATAGTTAACCTTTCATTGGCGCGATGGAAACCCCATCCGCTTGCGGTGGGGTTATTCATTCCGTCAATGTTTAAAGGTAATTTTGTTTAATTTTAGCAATAAAAAAACTCTCCAGACAGTTACTAGAGAGTAGAGTTTATGAAAAAACGTAAATGTTATTGCGATTTTTGCTGTTTCTGCAACTGTTCAAGTTGCAGCTTCATTTCAAGAATAACGCTCTCCAGCTGGCGATTCTTAGCCTTAAGTTTTCTTATATCGGCATTAGAATCGCCCAGATCGTAGTAAACCTGCCTGAACCAAGATTGATTGTATTCCCTATCGGGGCAGACAGGCGGCGGATTATGAACTTCCACCACCGCACAACCGGAAAACAGCGACATAATAATAGCCGCGGACAGGCACAAAAAGAACGATTTTTTCATTGTTTTTGAACCTTTTCCCTCAAATTGTATTTTTTTCAACCAATGCCGGCATATTATACCTTTTGCTAAAATATGTAAAGCGAAGGGTAAAAAAATGTTTGACCCTATATATAATATTTGCTATTATAAAAATAATAAGAATTATTTAAGTATTATGAGCGGGCAAGAAGCAACAAACAACGAGATATTAGAAGCGATTAATACTTTTGCCACCAATACAGAAAAGCGTTTTCAAGGATTAGAACAGAAGGTCGGAGGATTAGAACAGAAAATTACTAAAGTAGAAGCTACAATGGTAACAAAGGACTACCTTGATGATAAGCTTTCTGATTTGAAGGGAGATTTAGTGGTTTTAATGCGCAAAGAGGATTCAAAGCTCTGCACTTTAGTTGATCTGCTGAAGAATAAGAAGATAATTTCCGAGGCAGAGGTAAAAGGCGTTTTAAATATGCAGCCGTTTCCTTAATTAGTTTAAATTAATAGCGTTAAATATTATCCCGCACTTTTATCCAGCACCGTGCCCGAATACCCTGCGGTCAAGGTGCTGGATTTATTTATAATAAATAATGTGGGATTTTTTATGATTTTATATATAGACACAAGCAATGCCGAGATAATGACTGTCGCTTTGGGCGAGGATGGCAAAGCCGTTGCCAAGCGCAGCTTAAAGGCAAAATATAAACAGGCGGAGAAGCTCCTACCGGCTATTGATATGCTTTTAAAAAAAAGTATACCCCGCACCACTTTTCGCACGCGAAAAGTGGTGCGGGGTAAAGTCCACAGAACTCTGGACTTAAAAGGAATAGTAGTAGTAAACGGCCCAGGACCTTTTACTGCTTTAAGAATCGGAGTCGCAACCGCGAACGCGCTGGGATATTGCTTCAAGATTCCGGTTGTGGGAATAAAAAGTACAGAGTTTAATAATTTAGATGAGATGATTAAAGAGGGAGAGAAAAGAATTAAGAAAGTAGAAAATAAGCGCTCCAAGCACTCCATCGGGAGCGCTTGGAGCGCTAAACAGAATATTGTTGAGCCAGAATATGGGCAAGAACCCAACATTACTATTAAAAAATAATTTAACAATAAATATACGAAAATTTTATAATAATTTTTTATGATAATTAGAAAAGTGTAAAACTTGTTGACAAGATGTGCAGTAGTCGGGTGAATTAGCGGTAATCCACAAGCAATCAAAAAATAAAAAACAATCCGTCTTATTAACAGGCGGGTTTTTTAATTAAATAGCAGTGATAAAAAGTTGGTTGACCAGGGCATATTTGTGGAGTATTATAAAATCATAGTGTTGATGAGTGGGGAAATGTGGTGAATTTTGAACAAATAAAAATTCCCATTTTCACGTCATAAAATTATGCATGTGGATTTGGAAGGGGGAGGCAGCAGCCCCAAAGCGTTATCGCAAACTGCAAACTTACCCCACAAAAGTTAAAGCGCTTCCACCTAACTTATTAATTAAAATTAAAATCAGGAAGTCCTTAAAAGCTTTTGTGGCGGGGCAAGTTTTTAAAACAAGGCGGAGGAGTGATTAGAGGCGATGTCCATGCTTAATCAGCTCTAATGACTCCGCGCGTTGCTTTAACAGCATACGCATAATAAGCGGGCCAAGACTATCAGCGCCCGCCTAGAGTAAATCCCGCGTAAATGAAAATTTTGCGGGATAAAACAAAAACGGCCGCAAGACAGGATAGGACTTGTGCAGCGGCCGGAGGTGGCAACCGCCTTAACCAAAGTTGCTCTTGTCAAACTAAGATGTAGAAGGGGCGTGGGTGAGTTTGGATGCGTCTGAGCCCAGCCACGTTTCTCTTGCATCTTAACTCAGCAAAATGTTTATTGGCGAATATTCCCATAATATTGACGATAAGGGGAGGATGGCGGTTCCGGCCAAATTCCGGGCCAAATTAAAGAGCGGGGCGGTTGTAACCCGCGGTCTTGATAATTGTCTATTTTTATATTCTAAGGAGGAATGGGAGAAGCTGGCCGGGCAGATTGCCTCTTCGCCCATTAATAAGGCAAACTCGCGCGCCTTTTCCCGTTTTATGCTCGCCGGAGCCATGGAGGCTGAATTTGACCGGCAAGGAAGGATTCTCCTGCCCGAGTATCTCCGCCGGCACGCCGATTTAAAGAAAAAGGCGATCGTGGCGGGTCTTTATAGCCGGATTGAAATTTGGGATGAGGACGGCTGGAGAAAATACAGCAAGACTAATGAAAAAAACAGTGCGAGAATTGCCGAGGAGCTGGGAGAATTATCTTAATATATAAAACATAAAATTTTGTCATTTCGACGACCGAAGGGAGAAGAAATCTATGATAGTTTTTTGTTGAGCACAGTATTATAGATTTCTCAGTCATTTCATTCCTTCGAAATGACAATTATGCGTATTATGCAAACAAAAACAAACATTTTACCAAACTTGGTTTTCATTTTGGCCGTAGTAGTTGTGCCGCTGTGTTTTATGCTAGTCGCATCTATCGGAAAAACAGAGGAATTATTAGCGATGTTTTAAAAATATTTGTCATTCCGACCGACTCGCTCACGAGCGTAGTGAGATGAGCGAGGAGTGGAGGAATATAAGCTGGATGACTTTATATAACACATATCCCTCAGCTGCGCTCGGGATGGCAATATTATGGAATACGTACATGTACCGGTAATGCTTAAGGAGGCGGTAGAATATTTAAATTTAAAACCAGATCAAATAGTTGTAGACTGCACTTTGGGCGGAGGCGGATATGCGCGCGAAATCGCCAAACTCGTCGGCGAAAAAGGAAAAATAATCGCGATTGACGCGGACAAACTGGCGATTAAAAATGCTGAAATACTGAATGCTAAATATAATATACTAAATACCATTTTAATAAATGACAACTTTAAAAATTTGCAAAAAATTGTTAAAGAAGCCGGTGTGGAGAAAGTCGCTGGCGTTGTTTTTGACCTTGGCTTATCTTCAGCTCAACTTGAAGACCGGAGCCGGGGATTTTCTTTTAGACTGGATGCGCCGCTAGACATGAATTATGCCGGCCCCGTTGCGCTGGGCGTGGCCGGGGAAGTGCGAAGTAAGAAGTTTGAAGTAAGAAACAGCGTAGACGCAGAGAATATCGTAAATAAGTGGAAACAGGAAGATTTGGAAAAAATTATTAGGGAGTATGGAGAAGAAAGGTATGCGGGCAGAATCGCCAGCGCGATTATAAAATTAAGGCCGGTAAACACAACTAAAAAGCTGGCAGAGATCATAGTCAAAAGCGTGCCGCCGCATTATGAAAATGGCCGAATACATCCGGCGACGCGGACATTCCAGGCGTTGCGAATAGCCACTAATAATGAATTGGAAAATTTAGAAAAAGCATTGCCGCAGGCAGTGGACATCTTGCTCCCTAAAGGGCGGCTGGTGGTAATTTCGTACCATTCCCTGGAAGACAGAATAGTAAAGAATTTTTTTAGAAGAGAAGCGGCCGGCTGTGTCTGCCCGCCAGAAATTCCAATATGCCAATGTGGCCACAAACCGAGAGTAAATATTATTACAAAAAAAGTTGTCAGGCCATCTGAATATGAGGTGCAAAATAATTCTAGGGCGAGGAGCGCGAAATTGAGATGTATAGAGAAATTATAATAATTTAACTATAATTGAACGGTAATTTTACGGTAATTATCGTCAAATTCCCGTAAAATTTTTGTTCAATTATCGTAATTTACTTTTATGGAGGGGGAACAAATTATAAAATCAGAAGAAAGCGAAATCAGTGAAAATGACGGCAGTTATAATCACGACGCTTTAAAATCAATAAAAAAGCTGGCTGTATTTTTTAATTTAGCGACGCTTAATTTTATTTTATTTTTAAGCTTTATAGTTTTAGGCACCGGTTATTTGGCATTCAGCAACCAGCTTATCAGCCGGGGATTTTCCATAAATAAATTAAGGACAAGCCTGCTGGAAACCGAGAAGCAAAATAAGGAACTGGAGCTGGAAGTGATGAATTTAGAATCATACATGGCAGTTGACCAAAGGATTGCCGCCCTGGAGATGGTAAAGGCAGGAGAAGTAGAATATATTGAAGCAAAGAAAGAAAGCGTAGCTATGAGATAATTTAATCACGTAGCTCATAACTCATAACATATAACACGTAACGACTTTTTAGCGTTACGCGTTATGCGTTACGCGTTATATGTCAAAATATGATTTGGTCAGGCAACAAAAAGAAAAAATACACAATTTTGGATAATCGCATTAAAATTTTAATGGCGATTATTTTTTTATTTGCCGGAGGGATATTGGCAAGGCTGTTTAATATTCAGGTGCTTGATTATGATCTGTATTCCGCCAAAGCCATGCGCCAGCACGGCGTGGAAAAAGAAATTATGCCCAGCCGGGGAAGAATATTCGTCCGCACCCAACAGGAGAAATCAGGGTTGTATCCGCTGGCCGCCAATAAAGAATTCGCCTTAGTTTATGTCGTGCCCAAAGATGTCTTAAATCCGGAGCAGGAGGTGGAAAAATTAGCGCCGGTTTTATACCCGCTAGTTTATGAAGAGCCGGATGTTGAAAAAATGATGGCTGAAATTGAAAGTAAATTGCGCGAAGCGATGGCTAAAGAAAATTCGCCCGAACCGGGCCAGGAGGTGTCAATCGACAAAGAGCAGCTAAACATCGCCCTGGAAAAAGAGCGGCTCATTTTGCTGGAGGCTTTAAAAAAGGAAAAAGAGGAAAAAATGAAGGAATATCAGAATGAGTTGCTAAAAAAATTATCAAAGAGAAATGATCCTTATGAGCCGCTGGTAAAAAAAGTCGATAAGGACAAATTGGAGGAAATAATGGCGCTTAAAATCAACGGAGTGAATTATTTTATGAGCGATTACCGCTATTATCCCGAGGGTAATATTTCCAGCCATATTTTAGGATATGTGGTGGAAAATCCGGAGAATACGATTACCCAGGGGTCCTATGGGCTTGAGGGATTTTTTAACGGAGAACTGGCCGGAATAGCTGGAAGCATTAAGGCGGAACAGGACGCTTCCAGGCAGATAATTATTGCCGCTGACAGGAAAGTTAATCCGGCGGTCAACGGGAGCGATTTGATTTTAACTATTGATAAAACAATCCAGAACGTCGCTTGCCGGAAATTAAGCATAGCCACCCTAAGGCACGGAGCGGACTTGGGATCGGTTATAATAGTAAATCCTAAAACCGGAGCCATAATCGCCATGTGTTCCTATCCCGAGTTTGACCCCAATGATTACGGACAGACAAAAGATTTGGATTTTTTTAATAATGTTGGCATCTACAGCGCTTATGAGCCGGGGTCTGTTTATAAGGCGATGACGATGGCGATGGGGTTGGATTTGGAACTGGTGGAGCCGGACAGCGCCTTTGAGGACGCGGGGCAGGTCGTAATCGCCACCGAGACCATTAAGAATGCCGAAGACAGAGTTTATGGTAAAGCCACTATGACCGAGGTGCTGGAAAATTCAATCAATACCGGAGCGATTTATGTCGCCCAGAAAGTGGGCATAAACAATTTTATAAAATATACGCGCGATTTCGGCTTTGGAGAAAAAGCGGGCATTGAGTTGAAAACGGAGGCAGCTGGCAATATTAACTCGCTATCCGACAAGATGCACGGCGACAATTTGAATTTAGCCGTTGCCTCTTTCGGGCAGAGCATTACGGCAACGCCTTTGCAGATGTTAATGGCTTACTCCGCTATTGCCAACCAGGGAATATTGGTTAAGCCGTATATAGTTGATGAAATAATCCGGCCGGACGGACAGCGCATTAAAATCCAGCCGCAGGAGTTAAGGCGGGTGATATCGCCCCGGACCGCCATGCTTTTATCCGGCATGCTGGTAAAGGTAGTTGACAGCGGCCATGCCAAGCCAGCGGGGGTAAAGGGATATTACGTGGCCGGGAAAACCGGCACCGCGCAAATTGCCTCTAGTGTTGTCCGCGGCTACTCCGGGCGCACTAGCCACTCTTTTATCGGTTTCGCTCCGGCTGACGATCCTGAGTTTGTGATAATTACTTACATGCAGGACCCTAAAGACGTAAAATACGCGGAATCATCGGTTGCGCCGCTTTTTAGGGAGATTGCCGAGTTTGTGTTAAACTATTATCAAATAGAGAAAGAAAGGTAGCCACATAACGTATAACGCTTTTAACTCTTAGCGTTATGTGCCATGAGTTATGCGTCGCGATTATTTTATGAAAAAATTACTCCAACTAAAATTAAAAATATTTGCCAAACTCATCCTTTGGAAATACAAGCCCAGGATCATCGGCATTACCGGTAGCGTGGGCAAGACTAGCGCTAAAGAGGCGGTTTATACCGTACTGGCAAGCAAATATAACGTACGGCGCAGTTCGGGAAATTATAATAATGAAATCGGACTGCCGCTGACTATTATCGGGGCGGAGTCTCCCGGCAAAAATATTGGCGGCTGGGTGGCGGTCGTTTTGCGCGCTGTCCGGCTAATTTTATTGAGAGATAGAAGCTATCCGCGAATTTTGATTTTAGAGATGGGAGTGGACCGTCCGAAAGACATGAAATACTTACTAAAGATTGTAAAACCGTATATTGGCATAGTAACAAAAGTCGACGCCGTGCATTTGGAAAATTTTAAAAAACTATCAGACATTAAAGAAGAAAAAGAAAGATTGGTGGCGGGGCTGGATAAAGACGGCTGGGCGATTTTAAATATTGACGACCAGAGCGTGGCGGGGATGAAAAATAAGGCTGCGGCCAAAAAAATAACCTATGGCTTTAACAAAAAAGCGGATATAACAGCCGACTATGTGAATTTTAGCTATAGTGGAAATTCAAGAGATATAAATAACTTGCAGGGCATTAGCTTTAAAGTCAGTTATCAGGGCGCGGTTGTGCCGATATTGATGCCGCGCAGTTTGGGGACCGGACAGGTTTATGCCGCTTTGGCGGCAGTGGCGGTAGGCGGTATTTACGGGATAAATATGGTTGAAGCGGCGCAGGCTTTAAAAAAATTTAATCCGCCCAAAGGCAGGACAAATTTAATCAAGGGGATAAAAAACAGTATAATAATAGACGACAGCTATAATGCCGCTCCGGCTTCAACGTCAGTCGCCCTGGATTTATTAAGCAAAGTTCCGTTAGCTGCCGGCCGCCGCCGCGTCGCAGTATTGGGCGATATGCTGGAATTAGGCTATATGAGCATAAAATCCCATCAGGAAATAGGACGCCAGGCGGCCCGGCTGGGGATTGATATTTTAATTACCGTGGGCGAGCGGGCGCGCGACATTGCCCGGGCGGCGGAGAAAGCGGGAACAGATGGAAATCATATCTTTAATTTTGATAATTCCGACGAAGCAAAAAAATTTATTGAAGACAGAATTAAGCCGGGCGATTTGATTTTAGTAAAAGGTTCCCAGAGAATAAGAATGGAAAAAATCGTAAAGGAAATAATGGCCGAACCGGAACAGGCGGGGGAGTTGTTAGTGAGACAAAGCAAAGAATGGCTAAAAAAATAAAAAATAATTATTATGTATGCCAAAAAAAATAAAACAGAAGAATCAGAAAAAGGCTTTGGCGAGTTATTGAAAGAACGGGAAAAAGATAATAATATCGACCAGGAATTGAAAGAAATTTACGAAGACGAGTCTCCGCTAGTGCCTATTTCGAAGAACGGCCAAAATAAGGATAATATCAATGTCAGGCGCCGGGAAATTAATCCCTGGGTGAAGATTGCCTGGACTTTTTTAGCGCTGCTTTTGGTATTAGCCGGGATTTCCTGGGTATCTTTTTTTATTCTCCAGCAGGGCGGCCGCCTTGACTCGAAAGATATTGAATTCAAAATTATCGGGCCGGAAGAAGTTGTCGCCGGCCAGGAGGTTATTTATGAAATACAATATAAAAATTTAAGCGAATTTAATTTAAAAAACGTGGAAATATACCTTACTTACCCGAATAATTTCGCCTTTGTTGACGCTGTGCCGCCGCCGGCGCGAGACAGCAGCATTTGGGAATTTGAGCAGGTGGATACTAAACGCAGCGCCCGAATCGAGATAAAAGGGAAAATCATCGGCCCGGCTCTAAGCCAGGCGGAGTTAGCGGCGGCCATTGCTTACCGGCCGGAAAATTTCAGTTCGACTTTCAGCGCCGAAGATGATTTTATTACTAAAATCGTTTCAACCGGAATCAGTTCTGGCGTGGAGGCGTCTTCGTTCTTTAATGTCAATGAAGAGTCGGAAATTATTTTAACATACGCCCGGCAGAAAGAGAATTTTATCGATAGTTTTCGGGCAAGGCTGGAGCATGGCGAAAATTTTGTCGTTGCCGCCGGCGCAGAAAGCTCCTGGGAAATTAAAGAGGTGACTGACGCCCAGCAAAAACTGGCAATTAAAGGCACCTATGTCAGCCAGCCGAAAAACGAAGAAAAAATAAAATTAATTTTAGAGGCTCCGCAGGCGGCGGCGGCCGGCATCAAATATTACCCGTTTTATGAATATGAATTTTCGCCGATCGTAGCGGAGGGAGCTTTAAATTTAAGCCTGTCAGTTAACGGTTCCGCCGCCGACAAGCCGGTTAATTTCGGCGACACTCTCAATTATGTCGCCCATTATAAAAATGCCAGCGAGGCCAGCTTAAAAAATGTTATTATTATGGCGGTTGTCAACTCTAAAATAGTGGACTGGAGGGCGCTGGTTGACGGCAACAAAGGCGAGGTAAAAGGCGACACGATTATGTGGACCAAAGAGGAACTGGGAGAATTGGCGGAAATTTCCCCCGGAGAGGAAAACAGCTTTGGATTTTCCCTCAAGATAAAACCGCGCGATCAAATTAAAGATGTGCCGGCTAATGATTTAAGGGTGGTTGCTTCGCTTGATTACAGCGTTAATAGCGCTATTAAAAGCGATGGCACTCCAATCGCGCAAATTACCAGCCGGGTCAACAGCGATCTGAATTTTACCAGCGAACTGCGGTATTTTGACCGCAATAACGTATCAATTGGGGAAGGTCCGCTCCCGCCGAAAGTCGGGGAAAAGACAACTTACCGGGCCTATTGGACGCTTACCAATAGTCTGCATGATTTGGAGAATATAGAAATAACCACCGAATTGCCTGAAAATATAAAGTGGGAGAATAATTATAACGAGAATATGGGCAGTGTCGGCTACGACGCCGGCCAGCGGAAAATAACCTGGAAAATAAACAGCTGGGACGCGGTCAGCCAGCCGGCGATGTTTGATTTTTCCATCAGCGTTACTCCGGCCGAGAGCGACCGGAACAAAATTTTAACTGTCTTAAATCAGCCCCGCGTTGAAGCCAAAGATAAAGAAACTAATGGCGTAATCGTTTTAACCGGCAAAGCTAAAACGACGAATTTAGAAGATGACGGAGTAGGGAAGGGGCAGGGAAAGGTGGAGTATGAATAATTTTAATAAGATTATTTTTAACGCGAGTTTATTTTTTGTTTTTACAGCAAGTTTTTTCGTAATTAATTTTTACGCGAAAGCTGAAGTCGGGCTGCCTGATTTAATAGTGGAAGATATAATTATTCGGCCTGGCCATAACACCTTAACTCCGGTAATAAAGAATATTTCCAGTTCTGCTTTAGCAGAATCAGTGCAAATAAAAATAACAGACTTGAATTCCGGAAAAAGCTGGACTACTGGCCAGGAATTTACAGCTGACAGTCCGCTTGGCCCTAATTCAAACATATATGTTGATGCCGAACCATTAGCTAACGGCACGTATAACTTTAAAACTGAAGTTGATTTCAATAATAAAGTTACGGAGAGCAACGAGAGTAATAACATTTTAACTAAAGCAATAAAAGTAGACGAATTAGGAGACCCGGACACTTTAATAGTAATAGAGAATCTGGAGGCGATTAATATCACGGAAACATCCGCTGTCATTAAATACAGCACCAATATAACAACATACAGGGATATGGTAATATATTGGATAGACGGGCAAAAAGCGTTTATTAATAATCAAAATTCAAGCAATTCCAAAAGCCATGAATTTACTATTAGCTGGTTAACGCCCGGAACGTATAAATATAAAGTTTATTCAAATTCAGCAAACGACGGAACGGGAGGAGTTTACAGCGGGGAAAAAACTTTCACTACTTTAAAGGGCAGTGTTAATTTTACCGGATTGCCGGATTTAGTTATTAAAGAGAGTAGTTTTAAGACATATATTTCAGATGGAACGCAATCCGGCTGGCCAGTGGCAGGAATTCCACTTGCATACCTAGAGATTGAAGACATAAATAAAGTTAATACTTATTTGGATTCTTGGATTTTGCATGCAACAGCGAATGGCAAAACAGAAATATACGCGGGATCAAATATCTCCAATTATGTGCGGGCCTATACTATGAATTTAAAATTTATTGATATTGAGGCAGATGGCAAATTAAATTCAGTTAAATTTTCAATAGACCCGCGAAATATTATAAATGAGTCAAATGAAAACAATAATACTTTCACTAAAACAATTACTATTGGCTCTACTACAGAGATAAATAAAACAAGTAAGCAGGCTGAACTTTTTATTAAGGATATTGTCGCCGAGGATGGCGGAATAAAAGTGATAATTGGTAATTTAGGGCCTGATGCTGTTTCCGATGAATTTACCGTGGCACTTACGGAAACAACAAATAAAGCGTTCTTTGGCGATGTATCTGTTTTATATGGGGGATATGCCACAGGCGTCAAGACAATAAAATCAGGTGAAGTCGGGTCTGTTTCATTTGATGATATCAACCCAGGGACATATTCACTGCTGGCTAAAGTTGATGCTGATAATAATATTGCCGAAAAAGACGAAAACAATAATACCTATACAAAAACAATTACCGTTAATAATATTAGTAATAATACTTATGTCGCCAATGAGGGCGAAATAACATTTTATAGCAATCTCAATCAGCTTGGCAAATTGCCAACTGGCTATAATGAATGGCTAATTGTTAATGCCGTTACTAATGATTCCCAACATCCGGTTGAGTCAAGTTTTAAGTATAAAGGCATTATAGAAATTATGATGGATGGCATAATTCAGGTTAACGGTAAAAGCCTTTCCGACGCCTATTACATACTGACGGACAATAATGGAAATCCTATTAATCCAGTACCTGCCAAAGAATATGGTCTTCAAATCAATAACCGGAAAGTTGCCGATATCTGGCCGCAAAAATATATCAAAGGCAGCCAGTATGTTTTCAGAGCAAACCTGGGCTCAAGTTATCGGACAGTTGAATTTTTTATCGGCGACAGCAATAGGTTTGATAATTCAGGATTTTTTAAAGTAGCCATTAAGGGCGAAGCGATTGAACAATCAAACCAACCTCAAGATGTTTCGCCAGGTCAGAAAGATACTGCCGGCGATCAAACAGGCAAGTCCGTTGATAGTCTTATTTTAAAGCTGGAGCGCACCATCTCCGAACTATCGCAAAAAGTGATTGACATGGAAAAACGACTCGTGGAAAAAGTGGATAAAGCGCTGTCCGAGCGCGTCAAGGGCCGGATTTTGTTGCAAACGGAAGCTAACGGCGAGGCCTGGTACGTTGACCCGAATTCGGAGAATAAGTTTTATATGCAAGACGGGCTGGCCGCCTACGATATCATGCGTGCTTTGGGGTTAGGCATCACTAATAAAGATTTGGAAACTATTCCGATAGGCATTCAGGATAAAATTTATACTCTTAAAGATACGGACGGCGACGGCATTCCGGATAATTTGGAAACAGCGCTTGGCACTAACCCCGACAAAGCCGATACCGATAGCGACGGCTTTGATGATAAAACGGAGATATTATCCGGCTATAAACCAAACAGCGCCAGCGGAAAATATGCTTATAATCAAAGGTTAATTGACCGGTTAAAAGGCAGAATCGCCCTGCAAGTTGAATCCCATGGCGAGGCCTGGTATATTAACCCTTCCGACGGCAAACGCTACTATTTGGGTGATGGGAACACCGCCTATAATGTAATGCGATTCTTATCACTAGGCATTAAAAACGATGATTTAAGAAAGATTCAGGTGGGGGAGTTTGAGGAATAAAAAACAAGAATTAAAATAAATCCAGCACCTTGACCGCAGGGTATTAAACCCTGCGGCAAGAATGATGATAGCCCTTCATCCCTGCGGCAGAGACCGCAGGGTATTCGGGCACGGTGCTGGATAAAAATAAGCAGTAACCAGAAGGCGAGGTTGGCGGACCTCTCCTTTACCTTTTAACAAGAAGCGCTTCGGATATTTGTTGCCATGTATAAAATGTGGTATATTTACTATGGTATTAATCCACAATTAATATATTAAATAAAGATACCTATGGTTAAAATTTTATCATCATCCAAGGAGAAAGGATTTTTGGTAAG